>JGI24158J21664_10004901_pt1 | contig 17361 bp, 10 predicted proteins | sample Ectturendosymbi3_FD_21664 | JGI IMG/M metagenome (IMG submission 21664)
AGGAATCAGTCAACTGCCATCTGCTTTCGTCTTTTTGCGATGATTCAAACTTGCACATATCTTTATTCAAGTATGTACTTTCCACGATGGGTGTAAGCAAGAAATCGATCAGCAAATTTTTCGATTTCCTATTAAAAATTCGATTTCCTATTAAAAATTTGTCTAATTCCTATTAAAAAATCAATTTCCTATTAAACATTTGCTAATCGATTCCTTGCTTACACCCATCGTGGAAAGTACATACTCGAAGAATATTAGGAATGTCATGTTATCATAAACAAACCAAATCCATTTACGTAATTTCACGAACCAAGATAAACTTGTTACATTGTGAGCGAAAGGGGTTAATGTATTGAAATATTTCGTATAGGCTGTGAATTTTGCGTCGGAAATGGATAGCCCCAAAACATCTGAAATATGAGCAGGGCTCAGAAAAATCTGCTCTGGTAACGATGTTCAGTGGAAACGAGTAATCCGTTGAAATATTCCTTCATGAAGCATTAAAAATTTAGCGATCAAAAGAAAACCGTCTCCAGATACAAGCTACTGCTCCTACAAACCAACTACGCGTTTAAATTCAGTCAGCTTTTTATGATGATAGATGAATGCTTTTTCAACTAATGGTCTTAAATTTCATTGTAGACCAATGACGTTTAGGGGCTGGCGTCCCGTTGGTTTCCAAATGGATTTCTGGCGACCAACAAAAAGTAAACGTTGCATATATATGTGTGCACGTATTCAAAGTGAGTTATTTCGTCACCTGATAGGGTTGCTGCTGCCCACGCGACACTTCCGCGAAGAATAGCAAGTGTGAAAATACATGAATGAAAAAATTGTAAACAAATCTAAACACATCAAATATATTTGCACAAATATTTATATGATAAAGAAGGAATTACTGATTGAAAAAAGCAGTAAGTCACTTTCAATGAGCATGCAAAATCTGTAATTCAATTTAAATGATACGTTTCGTGATTGCCATACGCCACATCGTTAACTGGAGAGAATTGCAGACAGCTATTTATTCAATATTGGATACAAGTTTTATTACTTGTTTTTGTGCAGGTTTGCTACTACAAGTTGATCGAATGCATTCCAACAGATGTATACAAAAATGGAGACAAAATGATGTTCTGCGGGAAGAGCACTTGAAATGGTGTCTTAGCCGTGACTTCCTTATGCAGCAGAAATGTCCAGTACTTGTCCAACCAGTCCTAATCTTTTTTGAAACCAAACACATCCAAAGAAAAATGCTGCAAACGTTCGAACGAAGTGTCTTTAAGGGAAAACTGTGAGTCACTGCTGCTATTCTGCAAGATATGAGCACTTTTGTGAACTAGTAGCTTTTTGTTGAATTTAGTGGCACACATTAAAAAATCACTTATGCGTCATTTGTAGCTACTGTCATACACAGTTGCAAATGTCTGTTCTTAAATATGCCAACCTTCATATGTTCAATTGGGTCAAAATACACCAAGCAAAGTAGTTCTTCTTCAAGAAAGAATTGCCAAAAGAAATTATAAAATATCGTCTGCAAAGAAGCAGCAAATATCCTACCTATCTATTGATTTTTCCCGAAAAGCAAGTACAGTATACCAACAAGTTGTAAGTTGAAGCCTACAAAAGGCCTGAACAAAAACAAAACAAAAGTTGCTCTCTCGATTATACCAAACAAACCTAGCGTACAAGAAGTAAAAAGGGTAAATCATTTTGTGTTTTCATCACCCCGGCCATGAAATAAAACGAAAGTAAGTTGACCGTTTCCAAAAACCTGTACTATCTTTCATTTTTTCCCTTCATTACAGAAAGTAACCGATTAAGGCGCTCTGACCCCTGTTCTACAAATATCTTGAAATGCAGGCGAATGTACTTAAAGCACAAAGTAAAGATACACTGCTTTGCCAGATAATTTTATGTAGTGCATCAGATTTCCGATGGGTCCAATCTGTGGTAAAGCTTTTATAACAATAACTTTATCTTGTGTTTTACTAATCGTGTAATTTTCAAATTTAAGAACTAAGGGAAGTTAAAACTTTTTCTTTAACTTTGCTGAAGTTGGAGATGAAAGCACGAAAAATATCATGCATAGCTTTTTTTGAGCTAATTATCTTAATCCTATTTGCGCAGGCATTCATTGCATAATAAGGTAATATAAGGTAATTAAAACTTGTGGCACCTGTGAAGTAGACAATGTTAATTGTTTTGTTCAAGTGTATGAGATGGTCTATTGCTGCGTTCCATCCCCCAAACTTGTAAAGTGTTCAATTTACGGTAAAACTGCACAGCGCACACTTTTAAAAAACAGGGACCTTTGCCGCAATATGGACATAAAATAGTTTTATGACAAACGAGTGCAGTGTCGGATTGTGCCTGCAAACAGTTTATTGATACAGATTGAAATTTATGCTCATTTTAATTTGTTCAAGGCACTTACATTTGTCAATAACAACTCACTGCGCTTAGCTTTCGTGATTCAAAAAATTAAACCATTATTCGTATTGCATGAAATCATAACCAAATGCTTTGAAACGTTTGTCCATAAACTGAATAAGCACGTTGTCATTGAGAAAATTTTAAAAAATCTTATTTTCTGGCAGTGCGACAAATATTTATATGCATGACGCGAATAAGTGTGTATGTACATGTATATGCGTGCGGGTATCGCTACACGTGCAAATGTGCACGCTTGTTTTGCGTGAGAGTGCATGAGCCCTATGGTTCGTGTTGACGTAAGTTTGCTTGCGTTAGTTTGTTTGTTTAGTTGCGTGAGCGTGCACGCGTCGGTATGCAAATGCATAAATGGTAGTAAAGAGAAAACAGCATTTTGACGCATTGTAAGCGGAGTGTTACAGCATTCAGTTGAGCTCACGACCCAAGCAAAATCCTTAAATTTGATTTTAGACTTAAAATATATGCACCTACTGTACGTGCATAGTACCTCGTCATCGTGCGAGAAACGTGTGTACAAATGGATAAGCGTCTTCCAACGTCCATGCAGTGGTGCTTTGGTTTGGGTGAAAATTTATTCAAAAATCTGAAATAAACACCCGCGTACATAAATTCTAATAGCCTGTGCTTTTACCACGTTTTCAATTGTTGCCACCAGCAATGAAATATGCGGTAACCATATTTTCTTTAAGCCGAAAATACTTGCATGGTATTGTGCAGGGCAAAATGTGGTTTCTAGGAAACGTTTCCAAAATCTACGTGTTAGATTTTTGATACGTCTACGATCCTGTTTAACTCTATAAAACAACCGTTAAAAAATGCTCAGTGGAACACACCAACAAACATTATGGTTGCTTCATCTTTCCACGATTGCAAATATTTTACAGGAAAAAGAACTCGGTTAGCGAACCTTTCCCAGACTATTATCTCTCATGGAAATTTAACATTGGGGATAAAGGTGGTGGCTTCATGGTGGCGGGGATAAACGTGGTGGCTTTATCCACCAGTACGCTACTTAATTTTATGTTGCTTCTATTGATATACCGGGCGATTGTTTCATACTCAACGCCAAGGCAAAGCTGATAAAATTATCTGCTTTGCTGTGTTGCTTTGATAACAAGAAAGTTCTGAATGTTTTTATTTTACAGAACAAATGTTTCACCTCAAGCAAACGCTAGTTTGGAAGAAAGATCTTTCCTCAATGCCAAAGACCAACATTGGTTGACGTCTTCAAGTTTTCCAATTGCTGTGACGATTCTCAACTTTTTAGGATGTGATTACCTTCACATTGTGCTAGTGGTGCTTTGCTTCATCTCTTTATTGCTCAAAAGTAAGAGTGAATGATTCGAAAACGATTGGTAAGATGTATCCTTATAGAGATTAGATTAAACCAACTTACCTAAATGAAAATGTTTAGAGGCAAAATACAATTGTTTTTGCTTTGATAAATTCACTAGCTTTTTTTAGTAGGAAGCACCTACTATTCATTTATATAGCCTCTAGTGGAAAAAAGATTCCTACGAACATAGTTGCAAAAGCGGCAAGTGAAGAACCAAATTCGGAGCATTTCGAGAAATAGAATAGGTTCCAAGATGAATGTTACTTCAAAGGCACGCCAAAGTTGAATAAAAATTACTTGAGATGGAAAAAAACGTACAGTCGCCTATTACATTTTATGGAAAATGTCTAAATTGTGGATTTTAATGGACAGGAGTTCTCCAGAACACAACCTCTGCGGAATGTCATTATGATCTTTGTATAAGAAATAACTAAAATACATTGTTCATTCAAACAAAACCTGTAAACTTCTGGATTTGGTGATGCACAGTCAAATACAATTTTTTAGGTAATTTGAGTGTTTGTTCGTTGGTAAGGTGAGCATTGTCAAGATTTCCCACATTTACTTTCGGAAGGCCAAATACTTCATTGCTTATTTTCAGGCAACGTTTTGTCTTCTTGTAATTTACTCAACCAGGTATTTTTGCGGTTGGAAATGTTGTAACGCGAATGCCTGTGGTTTTGTGTGAATCACTCTTTTGTTTGTTAGAAGTGTACTAACAATAAATATTTACCGAAAAATAACTTAAAGCCAAAAAAACTGTACTAATGGACACGATAAACGAAATGCTCGAATTGAATTCGGTTGCCTGCGTTTCGTTGGTCTAATAAACTCCGAAAACCGAAGCTTAAATTATCTGTAACGTTTCTCACATGTGATACAAATGTTGTACCTCATCATTTGATTGCATTGTTGATACCAGTGATATTGCCTTCTGAATTTACATATCTTCAAGCACTGTTTCTCCATCAAAGTTGCACCTTTGTTCTTGAATAGGTTTTTATTGTCCAACTCTCCGCAAGTTTTCATAAAAGAATGAGGTCGTGTAACAGTAGGCTTTAACTCGCTAAATTTGAAACATGTTTGTTTTTTGTATGCGTTGCAGAAAACTCTCCACTGATATCAGCAAAACAAAGTTTTGAACAAGTCGACACTCTGATGTATAATGTCGTCGATAGTTGTGATTTTCTCGTGAAGACCATGTCTGAACCAACAGTTGCGCTTTTATTGACGTCTTCCTAGAGCTATCAGGCTTATTTTTATTAAAAGATGAAAGCAACGTGGAGCCCAAAAGATTGGCATATTTCGCGATAATGCACACACATCGCTGTTGCTGTAACATTACAACTGCTCGCTGTTGCACATACATTAAAATTGTTTTTCTTCTTTCGCAACGGGCCAGATTTTTCACTGAACAAACAAATCAGAATGTCGTTTATCATCAAGAAATCCCCTTGCTCCTGCTGGCAATCGATGTCTCCTTTTGCAAATAATATGAAAAATACACTGGTCGCATGAATTTGCCTGTGACGAAAGTTCCAATATATTCGCTGAAGCTCATTTGCTTCTACTTGCATTTTGGGCCTGGATTGCTGCTTTCGGAGAAATGTTTGAATGCAGCTTTCACGAAAGGGGCAGGGAAAACCATTTTTACGGCCTACAAGTGCTTGTGCGTGATCGATGAGAGCTTTCTAGGACGCACACGTGATGCAAAAAATTATCGTGATTTCTTGTGTACTGCGTGGAAATATGCAAGACTTTTGAACACAGCAATCACAACCGTCTAAATAGACGAGGCATGTTCTCCAAATCAGGCAGCTGATTTGCTTCATCAGCTTAGTTTTCCTTCAAACTAAGTGCAACATGATACCCTTTTCTCATGCTTGTTTCTTTTTTTCTTGGAGAATCGCCAATGTTTAAAGTTTTCAGAAAGTTTATAAGAAGATACGGGGTGTTATTATGTCCCATCCGAATTCTCGCTTTTTTGGCTTCATAACATCTTTGTAATAAAAAAAAACTTGTTTCGCTTCATAAAACTTGATAATAAAGTACAAGAAAAAGACACTCTATTTGTTTCGTAAAGTAATTTTATATGCTTTTGCCCAGTCGGAACTGGCTCATAGAAATAATTCTAAAATAGTCACAATTTTACGAAGCAATATCATGTTAATCTTAATTTTCAAATCAACATAGAAATAACTTTTGAAGCAGAAATCTTGATATTCTGTGCATTTGTTAATTTCAATTAAAGTGGAAACATTCCGGTAAATTACTTCTTTTAAAAGTGGTAAACATAACTTCATTTTAATTCACCTTCTGTGATGTTTTTTCTTTGAATGCCGCTCTGCACAGGTAAATGCTTTGTCTGTAGTTTTGCACTAAAATCCAACTTATTCAGTCTTGAGAAACAACAAGGTTTTTTTCCTGTACACTTTTCAAGCATTGCCTTTCATACAGGATGTGTTTGTTTGTTGGGAAATTTTATCCAAGTTTTCATTTAACAAACACATGATATGTTTCAATTACATGCGGCACATTTAATCAAAACAATCAGCACTTTCATCCTAAATTACATAGTAATGGGTGACAGTGTGACAAGATAGTGGAACCGAAGAAAATTATCTTCAAAAATGGTTTTCATAATAGGTTGTTATAAAAGCATAAAAAGTACTTGAAAAGTGATCCTAGAGCCAAAAACGCAAAACATTTTGAAACTGCAGATGTTTGCAAGAACTGTTATTTGTCGTTGCTTCCATGCTTTTCAGTATTAATGGCGTATATTTATGCTTATAAAAATGTTAATACAACCATACTGTTTGATGAAAACACGAAAATTTTCAAAAGAGCAAATGGTGAAGTGTACTCCTTTTAAATTTCAGAAACAGTTAGTGTATATCTCATGCTTTTCAGACGACGACCTTGACGTAATGCAGCACAGTGTGTTCTGGTGCAATGAATGCCAAGTAAGTTCTTGCTATTTTAAATTTTATAAACACAAGAAACAATCAAACGTTTGAAAATACCGCCTGCATTACATTGAAGTTTCATATCTCTGTATAAATCTTTCCCTCTTTTGAAGGTTTTAGCATCACCAAAAAATACGCACCATACTCACAAAGAATAAAAATTGAAGTAACGCAATAAAATTCATATCCAGCCAGTGATGCCGCTAAAACTGTTGCTAAACCGTAAACTAAAGCAGGGTGGTCCAAGACTACGAGCATGAAGGGCCACATTACGGTTTGAGGAAAAATTTGCGGTCCGCAAAGAGAGGAGCTTCATTGCAATTGAAAGACACGTTTGCTGTTCTAATAGACCTAATTTTACTGGATGCCTAACGCAATTTTTTATTCTAGGGTAATTTTATGTTTCTTGTTGGTTTGTTTGCGACTCAAAATAGAGATTTTCTGCTAGAAAAAGATGCACAACACACCCACAAAATAACAAAACAACCCTTTTTGTTACTTGTTTTTGGTTATGAAGTCAATGTCCGCTTTAATTTCCGTAGTCGGTCAAACGCAAGCAGGCATGCAAGTTTTATCAGCTATTCTATTTGTGTCGGTTTTCAATCGCGTCATAATTGAGAAAGTACTTTCCAAAATCACGAACACGGAGCACATTTCAGTGCAAAGTCTCTAAAGCAGGGGCAATTGCCCGATTGCCCATCCTGGTGGCGGGTTTACCCTTCAATTATTTAAAAATGCTTCCTTAGAATTTCCGTGAAATTTTCCGTATGTTTTCCTGTGTTTGGTGCTGCAATGCCTCTTTAAATAAAAACTCTGTCTGAACGGATATTACTTGCAACCTCACAAGACACTGTGGTTTGCTCCTAGTTAGAATTGAACTTTCTGTTTTTCTCTGATATTTCTCCTTTGACACTTATTTTTTGTTAAATTGTTATACTTGATTAAATATTTCTTCCTTACTTCCACAATGCACTTCTTATGTAACTCGAAAATTAATTACAGAGTGTATGCTTTCAACAAAGATAAAAAATAAACGCATGCTTTGTGGTCACAGAGTACTGCAGCGTTAGCCTAGCCTAGAGGTTAGCTATTACAACGTCATAAATTGTAAAAAGACATTGTTACCCCCTAATAGTTGCATATTGACCTGAACTTCAGTGTCGTTTGAATTGGAAGGGCTGTCTTGCTAATACAATGTCTTTGTGACTTTGTGTAATATACAAGATGCAGAAGGCGTTCGCATGCCGCATGCAGCCTGCGTGCCAGTGCTTGGACCACGCTGAACTAAAGTATCGAAATACGAGTAACATCTATATATCTTTTGTGGTATCATGGTTAGCTTGGTAAATCCTTTCATCTTTTCCGAGCATTCATCATAATTTCATCTTTGCTAATTTCAGGCCATGATGATTTCATTTTCTTCTTGTGCCGTTTGCCTGTCTTGCCATCACTACCTCTGCATGAACCATGCTGATCATCACAGGTGTCACATGGAGTGCGTGTGTTGTAATCGTCGATTGAACCCGGCTGAAACTTCATCCTGTGAAATTTGTGTCCACTGCCGTCTGCGTATTTGTTGCTATTGTACAGGTTCACAGCATGTTTGTACTTTTCGTTACTGTACTATCACAACACGTTGGGTGAATGTTGTAGATGTTGCTGATCTGCCTCAAAACTGCATAAGCTGTTATCGTGCACAGTGTCCTGCTTGCCAAAGGTGCCATCACTGCTGTGATTTTCCTAGAGTGTTCTGACGTTGCTTAGTACTAAAGTTTCAATAGTAGGTTTCCAAAAATGCAACCGCAAGGCAATATGTTTTTTCGAACTCCAAATACGTACCGCATGAAGAAAAAAAACAAACAAATTTATACGTCTCTCGCTGAAGTGCACTTTCTCGCAGTGTTATGGTTTACTCTAAAAAAGAGCAATTTAGCTTTAAAATTTCCAAAGTAACTGTGTCTTGCTTGATTTAGGCTTCAACATAAAGCGAAAATTTTTATCATTGACTTGTTACCACGTCATAGGAAAACCAACTGCCTCATATTTGATTCAGCACAAGATATATATCCCAGTAGCAATGCGGGCAGTCTTGAACTTTATGCAGTATTATGGAGAACACGTTTGTACTTGGTAAACGTACAGCTAATGTCAGCATGCAGTTTCAGGATTCCAGCTGATGTGGAAGTTGTTTCAACGTACGTACTGGTGCTCTATGCGGTGCTCATCGAATGAAACGATGCACTTCGAGATTATTGCAGTTGATTGAAATTTAAAATTTTGTATGCTTTGCAAAATGCAGTTCTGCTCATTCTTTAAAAATTAGATTATTTTTTCATGTGCAACGCATAGAAATCAAAGAAGAATTTCCCACAAGGTGAACAAAATATCAAAAGGATAATTTCGTCCTATCTTCAGTACATCTAAGTGTAACGTACCAGAAAACCTCTTTCTTACTTTCTTCAATAGGTTTGTTAACGCATTTGTTTCTTTTATATGTTTTTCTTTGAAATTAAAACTATTGCAAAAATACCTTTGACCTCAAAAAAATTCACCATTTTGGTTGTTTTTTTTGGTTTTCAGCAATAAATCTGTAGAGTTTATCGGTTATGTACAAAAGTGTTTATGAACAATCGTAAGCATTCATTTTATTAACTACATTTTTTGCATATGTTTTCACTGAAATCGTTATAGTGAACCACAAAAACCTTCAGGTACTCAAGTAGCTCAAGACACATTTTAGGTAAGTTTTGTTTAACATTAATATTATCATCGCCATCGCACAAAAAATTCGTTTTTCTATGTTCTTACTGGCAAGTACGCCTAGTTTTGCGTTCAGTTAAGTGCTACCAACAATAAGTCCTACTCTTAAACTTTTCAACCAGAAAAAAAACATTGTTTTAGAGCCAGTACAACAATTCTAGTGCTTTGGAAACCTTCGGAAAAATGCTTACATGATCTCAGACTTATTTTTTGGGAAACCCTGTTGCACGATTCAGACTTTCAAATTTACTGGTTGATCTAACTTCTTACGCCCCGTTAGTTCGGGGTTAAGCATCCCATTTACAAAATTGCAAGGATGCAATGTACATATGCTTTTATAACAGCTATTTCACCGCATATGGCTGGTCTATGAGTGCTTGTTTTGCTGCACTTTTCTTGGTGTGGCGCATTATTTGTCCAGTGATGTTAAAGCAGTTGCGGGTTTTGCAACCGTTGCTTAAACGCTCGTTCCGTGTTTGCTTTTTCAGTGGTACATACGCAAACTCACTAACGTTTTCTTTGCCCCATATGGTGAATAAAAAAATTTGCATTTTTTTGTGTTGGTACTAATCCATGCCATAATAAATAAAAAATAAGTAAAGAATCCTGAGAAATATTTTCCATTGTAGCACTCATGTACTCTAGTCCTACCACATACGTTGAAGTATGACACGGAAGTGACAGGTTCAGAAAAATGAAAGAACATAATTCGTCCAAGCAAAAGCAATGCCGGTTGTGTAAAAACTTGTGTAAAAAAAAAAAAAGCAACTTGAGACGTTGGATAATTTCACACTTGCAACAACTTTAAGGAGTTTGGTTTCAACTGAAAAGTGCCAATGTAGTTTACAACACCTCCATCCATCTACTCAACTAGAGACACTCTGCCTAAGCACTTATCATTAAAGCAGCAAGTTTCCAAACATTGAGAAGAATGAAACGAAACGCCCAACGTGAAACGTAAAAAAATTGAAACTAGCAATCAATGCTGTGCAAAGCAAATGACTAACACTTGCAGATTTATTTTCTGCCATGAATGTTATTCCGGATAAAAATCTTGCGCTTTGATGAATATTGAAAATGATAGAGAATTGTATTTTTGCACAAGATTTTGTCTTAGTGTGCACCAATCCTTATGAACATTTTAGTTTTTGCATCGGAGACTGTCTAGCCTGTGTTCTCTTGTAGCTAATTTAAATGCAGCAAAAACGTTCACGGAGAAAATTGCAACTACTATACATGGTAATCAATTGCACCTATACAATTACCATGAATGTGCCTTTAGAGTGCGGCCCAGTCGAAGGTTTTGTGCGGCCAAGTTTAGGTTTTCACTGTAATAGGAGTTACTACATTCTGACAACCTGTGCTTAATTTGATAATCTTTACTTAGACATTTTGATGCAGCTGTCCTCAGTCCCATTGTATCATGTCTGTTACCATTGCAGTTATGATTCAAACGCTTTCAGCACATTAGCTTAAGCGAAGTTTAGTTTGCTAAGATCAAAGTAAGCCATTCAATATGCGGCCCTCATTAAAATGTCATAAAATGTGCGGCCCCGGTTGAGATAGTGAGATGGTTTTTGGCCCAGTAAGCCATTTGGGTTGGACATAGCTGCTTTAGACGTATAAAATACGTCCAAAACCATGACTGCGTATGTGGTGAAGTTACACCTTTACTTAACCCTGCAACGGAAACAGCGTTTATGCATGCCAGCCCACAAGCAGGCTTATGAAAAACTTGTCTTATAAACGTGTTGATAGTCCTGATCTAAGACAGCTTTACGTGCTTAGACACGTTGGCAAATTGCGATTGCTCGAATGAATTCATCCGTGGAATCCCACAGGGAGTAGCGTGTAGGTACTTGCAAAATTCGATGTGTTTCACGCAAACATGCTGTTTGATCGTATTTGTAGATAATTTTAATCTTATATTTAGAACGCAAGCAGGGACATCTTGAAACTCTTGCTCCTGACTACAACCAGCATCAATTTTTCTGAATAGAATTTCCAAATGCCATCTTAAACTCTCTAAAAAATTTATTGGTGCAATTTTCTCTGAGCTGAACGATATCACTGGTGAGGCAGAAACGATTGTCCTATTCATTTTCAGCAGCCCCTCTACTTGGAAATGTCCAACTGCAATACAATTAGTAATACTGCATTATTGGTTATTTTAAACACACGTCAGCAACGCAAACAGGTAAGAGCATTGATCCAATAGCATAACTTTTTACTTGTGTAGAAGTCCACTCTGTGTCTTGTACGAAGTTGCGGTGGTAGAGTTATTAAAGGTAGCGATACTAGCGTACTTTGCACTGTTGTATTGACATTATTGCCGCTACGGTTGCATATGTGAATTGTACTCGCTTTGGTTTTATTGAGCTCAAATATGCCTCTAGTGTGCGTTACCATGACAATATCACGATTAGTTTGCCGGAGAAATTCTTAAATTGCCTTGGAGTAAGCACCTGAGATTGCACAACAACTGAAAAATATTCTATAAACTATTGGAACTCTTAGGTGTTTGTTTATTACTGCATAGCACATGAGAAACTCATCACAAATGAAGAAAGGAGAGCTGATAGGTTGAGCACCGGAAAATGTGCCGAGTCAAACGCCTCAACGCCTTAATTAACCGATGTATCCCAACATAACCAACCAGAAGGAAAAAAAACTTTCAACAGTCCACGACATCAAGGATATCTAGAATTCCAAGATATCTCTGCGCGACATCCAAGCGGAAAGTTCTGGAGCAGTGGTTCTTAATGAGTGGAGAATTACCCACAGGCGGGAAAATGATAAAAGTTGGAGATGGGTGGTTATTAGTCTATTTGTTCTATTTCTTGAATACACACACTATTTTCTTCAGAGTGCGTCCAAACTATTGCAAATAGTTGAATTCAATTTAGGCTGTGGGAAATGAAGATTCAGTCTCAACCGGATGTGGGTAATAAGGCATAAAAGGTTAAGAAGCGCTGGCCTTGAAAATGTGTTGAAGCCTGAAACATGAAGGATTATTCTCGAAAGTTCTGGGTATTCCGTTCAACTCTGATTGAGACGTCCACTTGAATAAGATTTTAGGACTGCGGATGCATATTTCTGCGCGAAGTTGATTTTCTATTTCAAAAAATAGATTTGCTAATCGCTTCAACTCTGTCATCTTTGCGTAAACTACAGTAGTTACTTCATCACAGACATGTGCAGGTTTATATCATTGCAAAGTGAAGAATGCAGAGACCAGTCGGTTGATTCATCGAAAGCTTGCCGCAAATCTATAGCTTTTTCATTGTCATTGTTGCACTTTATTGGAATAACATTCCTCACGCATCGTGAAACATTTGTTTGCAGAGAAAAATCTCATACCTGCTGATGATCTTTATTATGAAGTGTACAGTAAGTTCTCACTGCTTTTTCGATTTTCTTTCGACAAATAGGACAAATCCTTAAGGCGTTCGTCGATTGTTTGCAGCAATAGATGTGTCCACAAGGAATAAAAAACATTTGTGCTTCCTTATTAACGCATTCAAGGCACACCTGAAACACAATAACGGTAGCGAGACATTTGTAATGAAATAAAAGTTAAGAAGTAAAATGAAGTTAATGCATACCGCAAAAGTACTACTAAATTGTAAATTGGCTGCAGCCTCATCGGTTTTCACAGTATTATATTTTAATGTTTAATGATGGATCAGATCAAACAAAAGTGGAAGAAGATGGATCAGATCAAACTGGATATTAATAATCAATAGCACTAAGGGTGATGCTTTGCCTGATACTTTATGTGAAACATTAACCGAAAGCGCTGAAATGCGCTCAAAAAGTGTTAGTAATGCATACCGTTTCACAAATATACGTATATATTTTCCCCATATCACTGAGCTGCATAAAAAAACCCACAATCGTCATAGCATGTGCTGTGAATTTCATCAACAGCAAAGTTGTTAGAACTCACGCAATTTAAGGTCATTAGATTTTTTTGCAAAGAAACAAAGTTAAACACCTTCCACTGTAGCGTACAATTACTGCAAGCAGTTTAAGCAAAGGTGGTGACCATACTGTACGTAAGGGCAAGCAATCATCTGTATAGCAGCTAGCTGCTTGAATTGTGTTTCCCTTTCTTTCATTTGCAACAAATGTTTATTTTGCACGGTCTGTTTATTCAGTAAATGCACTCAAAGCCATTTTTGCGTTCAAAGCCATTTTTAGTTTTTCACATATTTCAATATGCGATGGGCGATGTAGTGGTTCGCTGTAAAAATTACTTGCCCTCCCTGCCCCGTCGGACGGTGGGGGGTGGAGCTTGCGGTGTGCTTCAATCACTTTACCCCTTGCTCTAGTTCGCTTTTCCGGCGAAACTTAACGCGGGTCCCAGCAACATAAACCGTATAAGCATACCACTTCCATCTACCAGCGCCGCGCGGACGCGACTCCTCATCGCGAACGAAATGGGTGGCTGTGCCCACGAAGTCCCCGTACAGTCGACCAGGGAGCCATATCAAGCCCGGTGAGGCCATTATGAACGCTCTGCCACTCGGTAGTGCTCGTCTGGTCCGCTCGGTTGCAATCGCCCTGTGCACCGCTTGAACAGCCGCTAGAGGGCGTATCCTTCTTCCAGGGTCAGGACTGACAACTTCGAGATGAAGGGCCTGCCCAGGTCTTGGAGTCCGGATACCACCATGGCCCACTCTTTTGCCATTCACCCACACCAGTTAAGCACAATTCTGTGCACGTCCACGTTCTGCGCCTGCAGGGCCTCCTGCGCCCATTGTACCACCTCTGGTCAATCATATTTTCGGGCATGAAATAGTTGAATTTTGTTGGAAAAAACTTTCCAGTTACAATTCGTATGCACATTGAGAAAAGCATCCAAATTACAGCACTATGTCATCAACACAGTCATGTTGAATTAAAGCTTGCTTCATTACTTATCACTGCCTATCGCGGCACCATCTACTGGTGCCTTATCTTCGCAATCAAAATGTTGAAAATTATTTTTAAAAATATTTGTAACGTTTTTGAGACACGCAAGTTGCCTATGAGGTGAAGCACTTTGAAAGCGCATTTTGAACCAAAATTTTCTTCAGGTCAAGATAGAGAATGTCCTGCATAGTCCATTTCTTTCCACATTTTGCCCCTCATTCTACATGATATCGTGTAAGTCCTGTAATGTACAGAAAACCACACCACGTTGCGTGATATGACGTAAGTGGAGATGACGTATGGCAGTATTGCGCAAGACTGGATGGTTCCCATTGGCAGCTATGTAAAATCACGTATGTTGTTTTTGAACTGTTTTGTAACGTTTTTTATACTTTTTGTTTTTTAGAAACGATGATTTTGCATAAGAAACAACCAAACAGTCCACAACCACCTACGTCCACTAAATATAACGGCAAACATGGCCTTTTCAATAAAACACATAAAATAGTTTCTGCAATCTTTCTGTTTCAATTGCATTTTTATTTGTTTTAGGTGGCTTACAAGAAGCCAAAATCCTTATATCGACTTATCACTTAGTTCAAAACGGCGGCAAGAAGTACGTTCAATTAAATAAACACTGTTCGTTTGCAATTTTTCTGTTTAAATTGTATTTCAGCTTCTTTATTAACTGGCAAGAATAAAGCCAAAACCACTCAAATTACTTTTCTACGAATGTCTTTATGATGAAACATTTTTGGTGCCGAAAGTGTTGAAACGGCCTGGGTCCAAGATGAAATTCGTTGTATCAATTAATACAGAGAAATATGCATCGAAAGGTGTGTGTTGCGACTGGAAGCAGCGCCGATAATTGGAATTAAAAAATCATCACTTCGTCGGTTTGTGCACGATCAAAATCTGGTCAAGGCAGAAATTTTCTGCAAATTTTTAAGAATTATGTAGGTCATACAAAATATCAAATTAGGGTGTGAGCAGTTAGCTCGGGATGTGAACTGGGAATAATATTCATTCTTCGAAGGCAACCAAAACCACGAAAACCGCTTCTAGTATAGGATCTATTGAGATCGCGCAAACCTTAGATATTGTGGAACGTGGACAGCTGCTGTAAATGTCTTGAACAGGAGATGCCATGAAATCTCCGACGGAAGATAAAAAAGACGTCGCCTTGTTGCAGTGTTGACCTTTAGTTGATCGGGTGCATTCACTTGCATCAAGTTCTCCAACAAAAACCAGGTGATGACAAACAATTTGAAGAAATAAACGGTTGATTTTGCTTTAAAATCTTGTAACAAATAACAAACGCAAGTTACGTCTTATACTAAAGCAACAGAGCGTCGCAAATTCTAAAATTAGCTGTGCAAATGCTGCTAAATACTGTGATAGTTACGCATTTTAAAGCTGTTATGGAAAGAATGTGTAACATTTCATTAACATCTTAAATCAGCTTGGTGCAACAACTTTTGACCTACGGGCCATTTTACAAAAAAAGTGACAGCTCACGGACCACTTCCTACAAAACGATGTATAAATCAACAGATTCACAAGATTTAAAATTGAAAATGGGTGATTTAAGTGAGTGCGTAATTGAAATTATTACGCTATAACAAAGAACAATTTGTGGCAAATCTATATCAGTGCGATATCAGTGTGGTTGAGGCTTCTCTGACACTAGCGTTCCTTTAGCAATGCCAATATGTTAGCGGTAGCAAGTCGGAGAATATGGTCCGGTGTTTCGTTTGTCTTTCGATTTCGGTTGTTAGTTTTGACTTACTTCATGTTTGTAGAAAATGTACTCATTCCAACACACGTATGCGTTTCCAAACATCAAATGCATTTTTGATGCGAAATCTTTCACTTTGGAAAATCTATCTTTGCTGACTAGTTTCCAGAAGTTCTGTGCACTTTAGACCAGGTTTTCTCAAACGAGGCCGTCGACCCCTTGGGGGCCGCGGAGCTGTTTTTTGGAGGCCACGAGCAGGGACCTTCACTAGGTAGCTTTGCCGTGATATTGCATAACCCAAGTGTCACGGTATATTAAGTATTCTCCAGTTAAACGTAGAAGGGGGCCAGGGTTCATGAACGTTTGAGAACCACTTGTGTAGCAAAACGTCATTAATAATGTACATTATTAGTAACAGAGATTACGCTTGTTCTAATTGAAATTGCCTGCTGTAACACACGCACAACCATCAGCACTGAGAAAGCTCGGCGGCCTTAAAAATTATGTCATAAAATTTCTGTAGTTGGACCAAGCTGTCTTGAACCAAAATTGAAAATAGAAAACTTTTTACTTTTTCAACGGCGGTCCACATTGATAAAAGTTCTAACTCTATCGGTGCGTTTCATACTCTAATCCAGTGCTCTTCAAACCTTTTTTGTTATGGAGCACCCTTGAAGATGTTTTGACGAACTCATGCACCCTACTTAAACTCATGCATCCTATTTCCTGAAATGTCCCCCTTGTCCACACATAATTGCGCCCATGTCTGTAAGTACCCTGGACTAAATAAGCAGTACCCTAAGTCAGTAACTCAGGTACATAATTCCATTGATACTGGCTCATTGTCTGTTGCTTATGAATCACAAATAATCAGCTAAATAAAAAAATTAGCTTGACATGGTCTGATGCTTACGCACCACACTTTAGAATGTGCAAAGTCTGGTTTAAATCCTGAAAATCATGGGTTGGCTAATGGTTCATTTTTGCTAACAGAGAGTTTTGCAAAAAGTGTTTGTTTACTGTGACAAGTTTGCAATGCATCCTTGTGAACCCTTTTGTAGTGATGCACCTCACGCATATTTTGGTGCACCCTAGAGCAGGGGTTCTCAAACTTTTGGTGTTATGGAGCCCATGAAGAGATTGACCATAATTTACGGAGCCCCACAATAAATTTCTAAACATAAAAATAAAAA
>JGI24158J21664_10004902_pt1 | contig 17361 bp, 13 predicted proteins | sample Ectturendosymbi3_FD_21664 | JGI IMG/M metagenome (IMG submission 21664)
TGTGATCCTTATGCCAAAGAAAGTTTTCTCACAGCTATTCCACAGTCCTCTCGCAGAGATATCCAACCTTGCATTGTCAGCAGTGTTGACTTTTCTTGTTAAACTGATTATTCACAACTGTTCCAAATTTCCGTTTTCACTCCCTCACTTAGAGGTTCGCAACACCGTAGGTCGGTTAGAAAACGCAGAAAGGCTGTAAAGCATAGCAGCATGTCAGAATAGCTGATCAGCCATGATGCATTACTTGCTCTCTTTCTGTATAGAACTCTTATGATCAAAACTTTTTCTTAAGAGAGTTCTGAAGCGTTTCTGAACTTTGCAAAGTCTGCATTACATAGAACCTAAACTCACCAGCATATTTTAACAGACTGCTTTGAAAAAAACTTCAAGGAAAAGACCTCGTTTTATTTGGCTTCCCAAAAAATAAGCTTGTTGGCACTCTTCCACTTATTTGAATATGGGTTTTCGTATCAAAACAGCTTGCAAAAACAGTTGAAAGATAGTCCTTAGAAGAATATGCCTAACATCTCGTTGCAAGTGTTGCAGAAACTATATGCTGCGGTTTCACTAGTAAACACACTGTTTTTATTGAAATCAGGTGAAATTTTAAACAAGGTGGAGGGCAAATTATTTTCTCCACAGTAGCATAACAACGAAGAAAGCTGAGCCACTGACCGTTTTGAATGGCTGAATTTTGAACAACAATTGCTTTATAAATCCATTTTTAATGAGCTGCTTCTTGCAAGACTTCATAAAAAATAACTCATGCAAAGTCTCGAGACTAGCAGCTCGAGACTGAAATCCTTTGAGACCGAGACTCGAAAAAACGGGTCTCAAGACACGTCTCGAGACCAAGCTTCGAGACTCAATCACTGCTATATACACTCGCCTACATTGAGCGTGCTTGTTTTTAATAAAAAGATATGATTTGTCTTTTTTCCACATTCTTAAATAGCATACTTCAATGCTGAGCAGTAGGCCAGAACATGGAAGCTTCATTAGGGCATCACATCCTGTCCTTACACAGAAAGATGTGTATTCTATGCCTTATATAGTTTTTTTTTTCAAAAACTTATAAAACGGATTTCTGAGCTAAAATTTTCAAATTGCAGCAATTTCAATATTTTGTTATGATTTTTAATTGATCTGATTAATGACAATGCGTTTGTTTCGGCTGTGATGGCCAATGCGTGCTTCATCTTGTCTGCTTGTCTATGAAAACGCACCTGCTAGCGTTGCTGCAAGATAACTGTCTTGGCTTGGTTTGTTGTGCTTCTTAGCGCAAGTTGTTTGGATGCATGAGGAATATAACAGCGTTTTGTCAACACCTACTGAGTTTGATAAAATCAGCTGTTTTGGCCGATACTGGTATATCATTGAGACCCAAATATTAGCCGATATATTGGCCTGGCTGATATATCAGTCTATTTCTGATTATCATATTTCTTTCATCTAATGTTGATTGTAAATAACTGTACATATTCAATGAGGTGTGACCATATGTATCTTGCAGATTGTCTACATAACATTACTAGTTCTTGCTAAAAAATTGTTTAGGATAGCTGTTTAATATCAAGATGGCAACAGAATATTTAAAGGAGCTCATACGCAAGAAAAATGTTATTGAAAAAGATATACAAATATGGTATGATGTTTTGAAATCTCAGGGAAATGTTGGTATGGATTCTGCCTTGGTCGATAGTGAGGGTTATCCAAGGAATGATGTGGATGTTGTACAAGTTCGAACTGCTCGACATAATATTATTTGTTTACAAAATGATCATAAAGACATTATGAAACAGATTGAAAATGGTTTAGTTGAATTCCATGCTCAAAATGCTGAAAGCTCCAGATCATCTAATATGGACCAGGTTTCTCAACCTGACGGTATACTAGAACCTTTTGCTGCTGTAAACTTGATATCATCAAATTCACCTGCAGAAAAATGTGGTCTGAAGCTGGGTGATGTTCTACTGCAGTTTGGATCTGTAACAAAAAAAAACTTTGTTGGCATGAATGCAATAGCTGGTGTTGTTCAGCACAGCAAAGGCAAACCTGTGAATGTAGTAGTAAAACGCAGTGAAAAGACTGTTGCTATTTCATTGATCCCTCAGGAATGGGAGGGCAGAGGTTTTCTTGGATGCAACATTGTTCCCTTATGATCCTGGACAGATTGTACCGAATTTTTAATAGCTCTGCATTGTTCATGTATCCATACAAAATCGAACTCAAGATTTTGAGCACTATGAAGATACTTAATAAACAACAATTCATTTGTTTACCTTACATGCATTGATCTTTTAAGCATCAGTAGTTAGGCTGTGCCTTGCAGTAACTAATTGTTAAAATTGTAAACCTAAAATGTGCTCTGTATGTGAATCAAATAGCATTAAAATTTTAGTGGATGACTTTGCTTGAATCATTTGTCAAATATGCTTATGGTTTACTTCCTGTGTTTTTCCCCAAATGAAAACAGCATACTAAGGGTACAGTGTTAATATGACAGTGTTTTTTAAGTGAAGTCAGAAAACAGGAATCTTTAATCTTAATGTTTATCACACTGGCCCAGTTTTTCTGCAATGCTTCTCTAAAGCTGGATGATTTATCTTAAATGACACCTGCTTTTTTCATGCATATAAATAGCTTACCCAAATGTTACTTATCGGCTTAGGACAGCTATGTTCAACCCACGTATGTGGCCCAGTCAAGTTTTGTGTGGCCCTGTTTAGGTTTTTGCAGTAGTAAAAGTATCCTACATACTTGCACCCTGTCCTTGCTTTAATAATCTTGAATTTGACCTTTTGATGCAGGTGGTTCTCAGTGCCACTTTTTCCCGTCTGTTACCATTGCAGTTAGGATTCCAACACTTTCAGTATATTAGCTTAAAGCTAAATTCAGTTTGCTAAGATCAAAGTAAGCCATTCAATGTGTAGCCCTAGTCAAGATAGTGACGTAATTTTTGGATCAGTATAAACCAGTGGTGCCCAACCTTTTATGACCCAATATCTACTTTTCAAGTAGCGACGTTCCCAAGATCTACCAGTCTTGCATCAACACTGCAAACCCACACACATTGTGAACTTTACAACACTTTTTTCATGCTGTCACACAACCTCTAGAACCAACATCACAAACCCTTCCTCTCTTGAAGATGTACACCACTGTTTTTCAGCCTTTCTGCTGCAAGGGAACCTTCCGGGAATGTTTGCGTTGCTAATGGAACCCTATGCAATGATCCAAGTGTCTATATTGCTATACCCGCATAGAACTGTTGTTGTGAACTTCATCCCAGGCAAATTCGGTCTGTTTCAGCGGAACCCCTGTAAGCCACTTGTGGAACCCTGAGGTTCCACGGAACCTCATTTGAAAACCACTAAGTTGTATAACGATCCCCGAGCTGTTTGATAAGAAATGATTTTCAAACACAAGGCTCCCATGCGGTATAGAAAGTATTGATAAAATATTGAATTGTGAAATCGGTTTTGAAGACCTTAAAATAGTATTAAATTTTGTCAATATATATAAAATTCCAAAATGTAATTTTGCCAAAATTTTCAAGACCGTAAAAGAGTATTTTGAATTCTGCTAAAACGTACTGAATAAGTATGGAAATTCCAAATTCAGCCATTTTGTTTATTAAAATTTTGTTCCTTAGTGCTTATGACACTTTTGCAGATATTTTTTGCTTTGTGTTCCATGAATAAAATTTTGGAAAAATTGAGATAGTGATGGTAATGAAGTTTTCAATTTGAATTGAGAAGGTATTGAAAAAGTATGGAAAATGTTTTTTGAAATTGTGTCTGAGCCCTGCAAACAGAAAAGTAAACGAGATACAAAACAGATTAATTTCTGAGTTTCGAAAAAGGAACTTAATTCCTAACTTAGTGGGAGACCTGGCGCGAGGGGAGGAGTCTAGCTTCTCGTAGCCAGGATTGTATAGCAGCTGTTTGCAAGGTTCAGGCAGGCTGCTAGGTGGTCTTCTTTTGTTTGAGCGAGTTATTTTATCCACTGCTTGGCTGTGCTAGATTTTGGGGCAGGTGTTGAGCAGCCATTCGGTTGTCTCATCGTCCAGAACCGTCAGGCCATGCAGTCCGTAGGGAGGTCGATGGATTGGACATTGGAGGACGACATGGTTGACGATTTGTTCTTCTGCGCCACAGTCACAGGCTGCAGAGGAGGCCATACCCCATTTGTACAAGCAGGAGTGGAAGCGTTTGACACCGGTGCAGAGGCAGTTGAGCCGGACCCAGGCTCTTCTTGGGAAGGTGATTCCGGGGGGGTATGTACCAGTGTCTGGAATTAAAGTGCGGAGTCTTGTGGGGTTGTCCGCCCATTCCATTTTCCATTGATGATCCGCCCACTGCGCCGCACGTATGTTGCTGTTGTCAGAGAAGCTGATGAGTTGCTGTGCGGCGGGTACAAATGGGCATCTCGATTTGAGACGCCGTGCAACAGCGCTCGGTGGACGGGTGAGCGCTGAGTGGAGCAGATGGCTCCATGGCATGGCGTCCTAGAGACAGTGTGGCTCCACTGCGACGAAGCTCAGCAGGTTGGATACCTGCGAGGATTAGAAGGTTATCTGCTGGTGTAGGACGAAGGCATCTAGTCACAATTCGCAGGGCATCGTTGATAGTGGGGTCAATGAGGCGAGTGTGAGCACTGCTGCACCAAACAGGAGCACAGTACTCTGTAGTCGAATGTACCAGGGCTAGGGTGGCTGTTCGCAATGTTGTTGCTCCAGCACCCCAACCGGAGCCAGCAAGCCGCCTCAGGAGTGCTATGCGTGATGTTAGCTTCTTGCGAAGTGACTCAAGATGTCAGCAGTATGTGAGCGACCTGTCCAACGTTACTCTGAGGTATTTGGGCTCAGAGCAGAAGGGCAGGGTTTCGTTGTTGAAGGTGACTTTCAGCTCACACTTAGCTTCCTTGTTGTGATGGAAGACCGCCGACACTGTTTTCATAGTGCTGAGCTTTAGCTTCCAAGACTGCAGGTATTCGCCTAGCGTTGCTATGTCCTTGCTCAGCGCCCCTTCTACTGCCTGCCAATCTTCATCAGCATGCAAGGTGGTTATCACACATTGTTGACTTTCATATGCAAGAAAGTAGACTCGCACAAATAAGTTGAACCTAAAAGAACTGTAGGTTTCATGACCCACCTTCTGAGATTGGCATGAATAATCTTCCTCTAGTTCATGGTGAAAATGGTAGTAGTTGTGAAAAATAGTAGTGGTTCGTTTCGTGTCAGCCATGTTAACTTCAAGAGGGCGTAACCTCCCTGATTGCTAGCTGCTAGCAGGGATACAAAATATTTTGAGGAAGAGCACAATTTTTGAAGCCCGAAAGCTCTCAGTTCTTTGCAAGTAGTAGCCAACTATGGCGCCTAATCCACGAACAGCCAGAAACAATTATTACAAAAATACAGCTTATCATTAGTTAACAACAAAGCCAAACACGTGCAAAAACAGACAAAAGTCATTGTTGGTTTCCCCGAGCATGCTTTGGCTGCTACACACCTCCACGGGCTTAGCATCTGTAGACATGTGCATCAATGTCATGCGAAGCAGTCGTACAAAAAGTATTTTAAACTGATTGTACTGACAGCCTCCTGACTGAAGCAAGCACCACCGTCCAATATAAATTGAGAACCTACACTCAAAGACACACTGTTTTAAAATGTGATGGTCTTAGTGCTCACTGGCTTAGCGCGTTGCCTAGCACTAATACTACAGTAACAGCTTTTGTTAGTCTAAGGAACCTGTACATCATTACTTAACCTTCCATCACCACATGTGGCCAGTAACTGCAGGTAGGGCATCGAAGCAAGGAAGGGCAGGGGGCAGAAACAGAGTTGAGGGCAATGGAAACTTATAAAAGAAAACAAAAAATCGTTACCAATTATGCTTTTTTCTGTGTAGCAGCAATGTTGGTCTTACAAATAATAACATAAATGTGAATGAATGCAATTAATTTGTTTCAATTCAGTATTGATAAGCCATGAAATTACGTAAATGATATTGTTATAAAAAGACACTTCCGGCGCGTTGCCCCCTTTGCCGTTAACCTCTTTTTGAAAGAGGGTGCAAGGGGGAAATGTCCCTGCCTGCAGGATATGACCAGTGTTAGGGGCTATTGAAACAACAAATGCTAGTTACTGGGTTACATTGCCTCAGAGACGAAATTTTACAAGCATTGTAAGGCAAATAGACCATTAATTAATTAAAAGCCACTGCACAAAAAATGTTATTTTTTCCAAGACCCCTCGCGGTCGACTTGGGAACAGCCCGTCTACCAGTAGATCGCGACTGACTGGTTGGGCACCACTGGTATAAACCATTTGGGTTGGACACAGCTGGCTTAGGAGCTGTATAATGAGGCTGGAATTAAGCGAAGTTAATCAGATTGTTAAAAAAATTTGGCAGGTGAGACAAGTGGGCAAATAGCAATGTCTCACAATAAGGGTTCCCAAACTTTTAGTTCATCGATACCCTTTAAGACCTTCTGTATATTTGTGACACTCTGTAGGACATGCTATGAGGATGATGCCCCAAGAAAGGTGTTGAGTTTCAAGAATTTAGGTCAGAGAAAATTCATGGCAGAAAACAGGTAAATTGTTTAAAAGGGGAAAAAACTGGTATACTATTGCTGTTCATACTCCTAACTTTTTTTGACCCATGGCAACTGGCTTGCTAAGGCTGCTTATAAAATATTTCTGAACTATGTGTGCCTCTGTTTGTTTTGCTGAAAAAGTCACACTCCCATGTCTTGTAATTGCATGGGATGTTATAGGTGTGCACTGAGCAGTGATGAACCAGTATGACATGACTAATCTTCTGCAGCAACATGTTTTTTTAATCCTGGCCACCAAATTCAGTATGCATGTTTTCTCAGGGCCAGAAGTTTTGCTGAAAGATTATTATTCCCTTACACCCATTAGTGCAGTTCAAACATCAGTTGATGCTTTTATCTGCTAATCTGAACTTGTTCAGCTGCACAATGTCAAAAGAATTTTTAAGGTTTTCAGGAAATCAACAAACATATTTTTTCAATATATATTTGGTTAACCTTCTCATGTCTTTAAGCTAATAATGGTCTGAAACTGGTGAAAAGTCATGAACACTGGACAGTGCTGTTTCACCCTCTACATCAGATAGTAGCATTATTCTTGTGACCAATGTCCGTTGTCTTCAAAAAAAAGAATGACGTTTCTTCACCTTTTCAGTCAAGTTTATTTTGGAAATGTAAAGACATTAACCTCACTTATCACCAATAAACTTACTTTTCAGGACAACTAAGAAAGTTTAGCCTTAGAGTAGAAATTATGTTTCTTACTTAAACATTTACTGAAATTTTAATTTGATCTACTAAAAGTAACAGATTAGCAAATAAAGCAGTTAATTACTTCTAAGCAAATATTTATTTTTAAGTTGTAACACAGTTACTTGCACATCACTAACATGCACTATCTTTGAACATTGGGATATCCCAGTAAAGCAGGTTTGTGCTTGAATTAGCTTCATTTTCTCTAGCAGTGCATTCTCCAGTATTAATTTTTACTAAATTATTGGCTTAATATTGTCTTCTGTAAATGTGCTGCTTGTTTGAAAATACTGAATTCCTTAAACATGTACTTAATACTTACTGTATTCTTTGGACCATAAGGTGCACTAAAACCTTCAATTTTCTCAAAAAATCGAAAGTGAGTCTTATAATGCGGTGCAACTAGTGTATGAATCTGGTTTTGCTTTCTCACCTAGGACCAATTTTATATGGTGCTATTTATTTAATTGCTAGTTACAATTTTTTTGTAAACAGACCATCCTGTTACATAAAAGGCCAACAACAATTGCAATGAGTAGCATCCAACAGTAGGTAGCCCATACCACAGATCGTATTACTCCGTGGGACTCCTGAATACATTGCTGCACACCGAATCAAACACACACACAACTTTTACTTTATTTTATTTGTGTCTAGCAGATTAGGCATGTGTGATAGATCAAACTCCCAGTGGTGACTCACTTGTGTGATTCTGGCACTCAGGATTTATTGACTAATCTAAATTTAATGCACCTTATAATCTGGTGCGCCTTATGTATGAACAATGAACAGCTAGCATTCAATTGTTGATACTGCGCCTTATAATCCAGTGTGTCTTATGGTCTGAAAAATATGGTAGTGCAAAGCAGAGATGACTAAAGTTAATATTGTTGATTTGAGCATCCATTCCAAATCCAGGAGTACTTCTCAGTTTGCACCAAATTCAAAGTTGACTTTGGCAAGCCTTGTAAAATTCTAAATACTACAGAAACATATGCATTCTGATTGGAAAATACAACTCTTGCTCTGACCCTTTCATGAAAAGAACTTTTTAGGACTCTGCTTCCTTGTAAACCTTGTGGAGTCTTCAACATTTCTTTTCCTAGGTGCACAGGCATAGTGCCTCAATGAAGACAGAATACCGCAATTCTAGCTTCAGTTCATAAAACTAGATATAAATATATGAAAAATTTGTGCACCCAAGTTTGAGTGGGATAAAGATTAATTATCTTTCAAACCTAATGTGCCTCGTGAAAAGTTAAAAAAGTCCAAATGTACCACAGGGGGTACAGGTACTCAAGCTTGGAAAGTCTGCCCCACAAAGTGGCAAACTTCTTAATCAACAGTAGTCAACTCATTAGCATCAATAATAATCAATGGTTTCAATTGAAGTCAGAACAGAGTTAAGATAAGAAGCAAAAAATCATCGTGCATTTAATTTTTTTCTTATACATAATATGGAAAGTAAAATAGCTGCATTTATAGAACAGTGATTGTCAAAATTAAAATTCTGATTGTTGCTCTACCATTTTCTTGTCAAATCAGTTCCAGTGTATTTGCAAATGCAAAAATATTATCACAACTGTTGATTGTACACAATATATATATACTGCCAAACTTCTTACAGAATATACTCTCATGCTAGCTTGTTTTCGCTGAAACATTTCGGTCATTTTTTGCTGAGACATGTTGGTCACTGAAACATTTCGGTCATTTGTTTCACAGTTGTATTACAACTCGTCGTAAAAGTGTTTTTTAGCCTATAAACTGCAGACCCAATATAACGCGGATGTCGGGATCCACAACATCAGACCGCGTTGTGAGTCACGTTATACCAAGGTATTTTATTATGTAAAAAATGGTATACAGTCATGACCAAGAAATGTATATTTCCATGACAATGTGATGTTTATACTAAAAACGAGTCCAGGGTTGACTGTTTCAGTGCTTGTCTATTCTTTTCCTTGTAATCTCTCGTATTTCTTTCAAGTGTAGGACATGAATCTTGTCCATGTTCTGACACTGTAGCCACTGCAAGGCTGTATTGATCGCTGATATGGCATCACGTACATGGTGTAGATTGTGACAAAACCGTATGCGACTGCGCATTTTGAGATGTTTAAAATTATTTTCCCAAAACTACTGTATCGCAGAAAATCAGTTATAAAATTGGGGTCCATACTCACACTGCATTATATCCGATTCTGTGTTATATCGGGCCTACAGTGTATTTTCAAACATTATGATGGAAATGACTTAATTTTTTTCAATCATTTCAAAACCGTTTCAGTCTATGACTGAAAAAAACCAGCATGTTAGGTTTATTACAAACTGTTTGCCATGGTCATCACATGGAATATTTATGTGTTATAACCTACACCAAGATGAACTATAGTGCATGCAAATGTTCTGTAGAGGATTAATTAAGAAATTACTGATTTTTTGGCCATAACTTCCTAACTGCTAACACTAGAAGGCTAATCGAGGGTGTAAAGATGCAGATTTTCACCTAGTTTCTCTTAAAAAGAAACAAAAGCTTGCCTCTTGACTGCGGTGCCCAGGGCCTGATGACCACATCTAAAAACTCTGAACCTGCCCCAATTGTGATGTTACCCAAAAAAAGTTCAAATCCAAAACTTCACAATATTTTAACACTAGAATGACCAGAGTTACGATAAGCCCTCGACGGCCAACAGCAGTCATTTTGACTGTTTATCCAAAAACGGATTTTTACTAGTATATGTGTGGTGTGGTTGCAACTTGAGTGTTGAACAAATACTCAGGTCATGCAACTCCGTCAATCTATCCATAAAAAAAGTTTTGTTTTTAGGGAAGGGCAAAACTGGACACAAAATTAGAAAATGTTTCATATTTGTGTTGTCGCACATATAATGCATTCGGAAAGCTCCGTGGCAGTACACTTGCCACATACAGTTTTGTTGCACTTGAAGCAAAGTTTGCTGATGTTGTTTTGAGTGCAGTTTGCAGCTATTTGACACAGTTTACGCTTCTCGGCTTTGGTTTTATTTAGGAGCTGTCGATAGTGAGTGAGGTGTAGCAATTGTAGCATTTGTGCTTGATCTTTCAACAATGTAGTCTTCACATAGTTCTGCAGCAAGCTTAACAGGAAATCTTGTCTTGAAACCTTGTCACCTGTTTGTTTTTTATAGAGCACAAATGCATTGATGCCTACCAAATCCAGAATGTTGTAGAAAATAGCAACGGGCCATTGACGGGTGCCTACTTTGACTGAATACTACTTGGACATTTGATCAGCCACGTCAATGCCACATTTGGTCTTGTTATAAAATTCAACTGTCTTGGTTTCTTTTTCTCAGTTGCGCTAAGCTCAACAGACATATCCAGAGAACTAAGAACATAAACGTTTTTCTTGGACTTACACTGATCACAGTTAGAGTTGCTATATCGCCTGCCTTCATGAGCTTACTACAATAACATTGCTACAAGCATTTGGCAGATGCAGGTAGCTCACATCTAACCTTGTTGATAGTTCCACACACAGCTGGTTTTCTTCTTTTTCAACTTTTTGGCAAGTAAAACGGCGTGAAAAAGTTATCGGTTGTAACATTTCTGCCTTTACCCATGATGGTTGCATGAGAGTCATGACAACATTGTCACTAAGCCTTTGGTTGGATGGACGTGACTCGTCTTTGCACAGATATGGAATGACATTTAGGATATACTTGGATTCCGTGTTAACCGCTAACCAGAACTTTGTGCCAAACTTATCTGATTTGTTTGGCATATACTGGGTGAACCTACAACGAGATTTTGTCGGAAACAGGTGCTGATCAATCATAATATTTTCTCCAGGTTTGTAACAACTGACGCTGTTGTCCACAAACCTATTCCAAATATCCAAGATGAGAGCAAATTTGTCAGTTTGCAAGCATGCTGACTTTGTGCAACAGAAGTCGAAGTGCTCACAACGATTTCTTGACAATGTTTGTTGAAAAAATGATACGCCCCATTCTTTATTCCAAAAATTGTAAAAGCAAAAGTTTTTGCCACCATACGATCCTCGTACATATAGCAGTGGAATAAATGCATTGAGCTCACAAAGTGAAACCTCCCATTCTTCATTGCCTAAGACTGTTTGAGCATCTACATTGGCACATTGTTGAATATGTTTGAGCGTATGGTTATCAAATATAACTTGAAAAGCACCAACAGGGAAATCAAAGCATGATAGACCTGATTGCTCAGTTAGGAAATTCTGAGCTGCACGCCTTCCTCGTGCTTCTCCACCGAATTCCATAAATTCCCATTTTCTGCCATTTCTTGCTGTCTCGTGTGTGCTCGAACTTCCAGCAGCACCCTAGAATCATCATCAAAACATGTCACAGAACAACTAGAATCATCATCAAAACATGTCGCAGAACAACTAGAATCATCATCAAAACATGTCACAGAACAACTAGAATCATCATCAAAACATGTCGCAGAACAACTAGAATCATCATCAAAACATGTCGCAGAATGGGTTTCAATGTTAGTATCTGCAGTTTGTTAATCCCCTACATGAACAATGGGTTGTGTATCATCAAGTTGCTCAGTTTCTTCATTGTCGCCCATCTGAGTAGAGTTCCTACTCTAACATGTCACCCTCCTCAGTTTCACTTTCCCCTCCAGAATCATCCTCGTCTATGGATCTGAGCATAGCAAAAACTTGTTGTCCAGTAAAACCTCTTGATCTTTCAGACATGATGTAATAGATTTGACAATGTTATATTTCTTAGTCAAGTAGCTTACTTCACCTGTGGAACCAGAATAGGTTAGCACTAATTGGGCATGCACACAATGCTTTATTACAAAAGGTTATGATCAACTTACTTATGCTAAAAGCTAAGTGCTTGTGTGCTCCGCTGCTTTTTCGGCCTAAGAAAGTGGGCTGGGTGCTGTTTGGAGAACATACCCAACCAGCACCATGGGCTGAATACTGATGAATGCCTGTAGTTGTCAACAATATAGAATAACCTATTTCTGTTTCACAAACTGTTTCAAAAGTCAGTCTATTTCCAGTGCTAACTGATAGCTAGAAAAATGCATTATAACTGCTTTCTGAGTTGTGCATTTCTTTCTGGTGACTCTATGATGTCACAAATAAAATCAATTCGTTGGAAAATAGAAAGACAATGTTTGAAAATGAGTCATACGTGTCATAGAGAGGATACGGTCTTATGAAGTACAGCAAGAGGTTCAGAAATAATGGTTTTTGTATAGCGGTCATAATGGCTGTTGGAGGTAAACCACCTTCTAAAATATTTCCGAAAGCAGCTTTTGGCTTGATACTCAGCATCAAAGTTCCTGCCTATTTCTTAGGAAAACTGAAAGATATCCCATTTGGAATTCCAAAATGGTCAAAATGACCCTACCGGCCGTTCTAGTGTTAATCGAAACTAAAGACTTTCTGCATCTTTAGAGGATTGGAACAGCTACCTAGCTCAATTGGCTGTCGAGTTATGGTCGAATATGTTGGTGCCATGTAGGACTTAAAGGGTTTAGTAATATTTTTACCCTGTTTGTTTTTCAATTTTGAATTAGACCTGTGGAAAATAATAAAGTTTTTCCTAGCTGTGCAGTGTGCATGAATTCAAACCAGAATTGGATCAATTACATCAAATCAGTTCAGTGACAATTACTTGTTCGAATTTTTCAATTACTCTGTGCTAAAAATATCAAATTGCAATTACTCTTATACTTGCAATTAATTACAAGTTGAAATTACAAATATTTTTAATAGATTAAGAAAAAAAAACAATACGTGTTTTTTTTAACTCTTTGGAGTTGTTGGTTGGAAGTAAATGTAATTTGGTCAAAATTTTTTATAAATTACAATTACACCAGAACAAAAAAATATCAGTTACAATTACATGAAAATATGTAATTAATTAGATTCAATTGCAGTTGTAATTGGTCCAACCCTGATTCAGACCTAATGCACATTTCAAGGTGACATGATGTAATGTATCATTTGATGAGCTACACATATTTGGAGAAAAATCAAGGTGACAAAAATGCTGTCCCAAAGTCTGATAGTATTTCTTTCAGGATTACTTCATGTTTGACCCCTCACAGTTTATTCATGCCCAGCTGATGCTGCACTGAGTGTAATTGATTGGTGTTGTTTCAAAATCAGACTAGAATATATTGTCATCATTGATCCGCTGAACTTTTTATTATTATTATAATTTCTTGTCGGTTCCATTTGGCAAAAAGTTGTTTCCTTGAAAAATAAATGCCCCCTCATTTTCTTCCTACAATTCCTTCAAATGCATTTGGTTTGTTTTATAAAACTGCTTGTAAGAAAAACAAAAACTACTATGTATTGATGTGCCCAAATGGTGTGTGGAGTAGGGATATAGTTGCAACCATGACTTCCAATATCGACACTCATGCAAACTTTCATGACCAAAAAAGAGATTTCATATAAAAAAGTTAGGACTGAATTTTCAAGGCGTGAGACATGAGAATTTATCACATTCCTGTTCCCTTCTTTTGTTTTTCATTTCCTGAAGATAAGATGGACAATGAACAGGTTTATTTATGGAAGCTTTTTTCCATGCTATGTTGATGGAACATTCAGTCTTGATACAATACAATCAACAAAATTCCTTACATCTTTTTAGATAAAAACCGAGACTCACAAACATGGGTCTCAAGATGTGTCTCAAGACTAATTTTTGAGTTCATCACTAGTGTGTGGTGAGCTGAAAACGATAATGAATGTGGTGGTAGCTGAAAAATGCACAAAGAGTAACAAATTACTTATGCATCACAAGTTACAAAGATTTATCATAAAGTTACAAGATGGTTGTTTGATGCCTTAGATCAATGAAATTAAACTTAAATAGCACTGAGCCATGCTGGATGTATTGAATAATTTGCAACCTGGATAAAAGTGTTTTTGTAGCAGTCCAGTAGGTTTTCATAAACGTTGGCTCCTCAAGTCTGTTGGTTCTGTCTTTTCCTGCATAATTGTGCAGGTTCAAATGCTCATCGTTTAACTTCAGATGCCCACAGGTGATAAGCATTACAATATTTCAGCTGAGTCTTGTGAAACTATTAGACCTCATGTTTTTTCAACTGCAATAGTTCACTTGGTTGTAGTAGCTTCACATCATCAGGGTTCCTACAAAGTATGGAGAACTATGGAAAAAAGTTGGTCATTTTCCAGCCCGGAAAAGTCTGGAAAATTTTTTTTGATGGGTTAGTATGGAAAAGAAAAAAATTTTCCAGACTTGATCTTTTGACATACATTTTCAAAATATTTTATTCAAGATTGATATAAATTTACTTATTGTGTTGAATATTTCGTGCTATATTTGATCTAGGTAGGTCATTCAGAAAAGTTAATTGTAGAAAAAGTCTGGAAATTTATATTCAAAATTGCGTAGGAATCCGGCATCATTACAACAGCTGTTAAACATCCTGTCTTTGCAATTAGTTTTGCACCTTTGTTCAAATGCTGGCATTCTGCACACATGTACAAACTAGCTTGACCAATGCTTATGAATGCTGGGTTTTGCTTGTGTTTTGTATGTATATATATATACAAGCTATGTTGTAAAATCAAATGGCAATATTTTTGCTGCTGTAGGTCCTGGTATACAAGGTATCCACCATAGTTTGGTAACTAGCTAGCTACAGAAAACTGGTAACCAATTGTGGTTCATTCTTTGGCAAATTTGAAAATATGAAACATTCAACACTGAGTATGATTTATGTTTAATGAGACTTCAAAATCATGGCAAATACATCTTCCAATATTTCCACTAATCCAGTGCCACACAACACTACAGTGGACTCACCATTCAAAGGACTGCTACTTTTGTTGATACTTATCTATGCAGCCATAGTAAGTTATTTGTTTACTGTTACTTCACTGTTTCCGTGAAACTTTGTGCATTGTTTACAATGAAATAATTTAAGAAACAGCAAACTCTTGCATATTGCAATCTTTTTATTGCTTCATCCTGTCAGTTGACGCAAAGGAAAATTTCTGCAAAATGACAATTATGTGCAAATAAAAGGAGTAAAAATGTGATAAGGACTTAGAAGTTAAAAACTAAGACTTGCATGTCAATGCATTTTGCTTATGTCTATTCATTTTTCTTTCACTTTGTTTATTTGGCGAAACATGTTTTTACTGTTGTTTCTACTTGTAATTTTTTGATAGCATTTTTTCTTGTAAAAACCCATTGCATTTATATTGCTTTGATCAGATTGTGGTTCTGATTGCGTTCTTCATAAAGCGGGCCATATCGCGCATACGTTTTTCTCAACACCAAACGGAACCAGGCACTGGAGCATCAAAGGTATGCATACCATGTTCACTGTTTAATAGTTTCGTATTTGGCAATAAGCGTCTAATCAGGTAATGGATGAGATGGTCCTCTTGAAACTAAAGTTAATCATTGGCGCAGTTTGTGTTTTCAAACTGCTTTGGTTTTGCAAGATTTGCGGCGTGTTCATTACTGCGGCGTGTACATGCACCAATTTTGCTTTATAACAATTTGACCGTCTGCATCGCACGTATGTTTAAAGAATGGCGTTAACTCAATGTGGTTCGACTACAGGCCCGCGAGCTTTCTCAGTATTGATTTAATGTTGTGTGTATATTGCAGTCGGTAATTTTAATTAGAACAACCATAACATCTTTCAATAAAAATGTTGAATAATAACTGCGTTGGACTAGGTCACGGGTGCACAACCTACGGCCTTCAATAAAAATTTATGCTGCCATGCACGTGTAATTAAAATGTCAGTTATGATAGCCTTGCATTAATATGAACTCTTTTTGTATGTAGATTCTTAGCAGAAAGACGGCTAAACAGACGTGTGGAAGCAGAACAGCAATGCAAAAACATAAAAATGTTGACCTCACTGGCGGCCGTAATTCATAAAAATAAACGTAATGTGGCCGGCAATAGCGAAAATGTTGTACACCTATCTGGACTTGACTGTNGAGAGCTTTTGGAAATTAGTCAGCCAATATAGATTTCGCAAACTGAAAGATTTCGCACTAAACATCCACTCGATGTTTGGGAACTCATACGTGTATAAGAATACATTTTCTACGATGAAGCAAGTCAAATCTAAGAACAGAAACCGAACGGCAGCCGAAACACTGGACGATAGTCTCCGACTTGCTACAACTAACATTGGTATTGATATAGCAACGATAGTGTCAGAGACCCTCGACCACAGGCATCCCACTGACAGAGATTTGTAATTAATTACTATTTGCTATTGTGCAATAAGTTCAATGACGCGCATTTATCTTCCCTTTTTTAGTTTTAAATCTTGTGAACCTGTTGTTTTATACATCATTTTGTTGAAAGTGGCCCGCAAGTTGTCACATTTTCGTAAAATGGCCCATAGGTCAAAAGCAGTTGGACCACACTGATTTAACTTATTTCAAGAGATAGGCAATCACACGTCAGTAGTTAATGTAGACTGCCTTTATATGTGTATCATATGTCAGTTGGTGTAGGTCATATGAAGGTGTAGTGTATTCGTTTCAAACTTTTTTGCAGGGCGTGATACAATGCATTAATAGAAAGCTGGATGAAGCCATAGATCTTGCTTATGAACCTACGTTGTTGGAAGATGGCGATGATCGTCTGAAATGTGATGGAAGACTTTTGATTACACCAAATTACGTTTTCAGGATGAAAGCGGTGGATGCCTTTCGTGACATGGGTATGCTTTGCTGTAGTTTTCACCGTTAAAGTTCTCCTTGTTGCTTTCTTACTTGCTACGTTAATCCAAAATTATTAGCCGATGTTCATCGTCTTTCTTTTGTCGTACATTTTACAACTCGAGCATATAAGTTCGAGAAAATGATTCGTGGCGGCAGCTTTTTTTCTTGTTTTTTTTGCTAAAAACATCTTGCACAGTTTTTTTTTGCTAAAATCATTACGCGAAAAGTACACCACAATCCTTCCCCCTAAAAATTGTGCAGCACCAGTATTGACATGTCGTACACGTTGAGAGCCGGCGTACGATATATTCGTACTT
>JGI24158J21664_10004904_pt1 | contig 17360 bp, 10 predicted proteins | sample Ectturendosymbi3_FD_21664 | JGI IMG/M metagenome (IMG submission 21664)
AAAAAGTCAAAATTTTGAAATCGCAATTTGAATGTAACTTCAAAATGAACTAGTTTATTCATTATCTTTGCGATTTATGGGAAAATGGTGTAAAAACAGTTTTTCAGTAATAACTCATTTTAGAATGAAGTAGGGCAAAATTTTCCTCTTATCACTAAGAGCAACTTGTGTCTTCCGCATCTTTTGAGCCCAAAATCAGTTTTCTATCTCACCTAGAAGTTGAGTTATGACGAATTCATGAAATCTGACCCCACATGACCCCGAGGGTGAGGTAGCAAGCAGGTTTTTGGGGTCAACCACGTAATATCAATTTTAAAGTTAGTTTCGGCCATGTTTCCAACTTCTTAGACTACCCCAAAGTTTGTATTGCACAATTTTGAAAATTCACTCCACCCCAACGTGACATCTCCCTTTACATGATAGAAGACGTCATGGCATCGCGCCGACACGGTAACACAGCGAAAACACGCTGTGGAAACTTCAAAAGCGAGTCATAAGGAATCCTTTAAAAAGCTCATGTTGAAATTGACACGAGTGGTTTCTTTGATGTATTGCATCCCGTTCAAAGGTCAAACTTAGTCGCAGCCAGCATTCGCCAGCATTCGCAAAACCGCGCAATCGATCGCTTTCGTGAGTTGGTTTTAACAATAATCAAAACCACAACACCTGTTCACAGCTCGCTGGTCGGAATGGAAAGTTGCGCGATCCATTGCTGTCTCTTCCAGCCTGTGAACAACAACATGGTGGTGCTCGGCAACAGTGCCGGTCAAGTTTCTGTTGTCAACATATCGACTGGGAAAACCAGAAAGGTTCGAAATTTTTTTTATTAATTTTCGCCTTCAAACGTGTTTCGGAGATTTCGGCCACGTACAGGAACCTAAGACAAAGGTTGGAAGATGATATTTTTCCAGACGTATTGTTTTCGCTGTGGCTGTTGTTTGTTTAAGATTCACCTTAATTAGAATGAGGCGATGATCCTGTGGGAGGTACGCGAACAAACCCCAGGGTGTTTTGCAGAATTGAGAATTTCACGAAATGTTGAAATGCTTCTGGAGCAACAAAGTTCATGTACGTTAATGACTTTTATGTTGATGCACGGAAGTCTTCGAATCCGTTGCAAAGTTCAGAAAGTTGCCAACGTAACCGTTGCTGGGAAGCAGTTTCAAACAGTATCAGCCGCTTAAAATGTATTTCACCACGTAATGGGCCCCATCACGGATTTACTCTGCGTCGAAGATTAAATTTTCGGTGTTTCAGTTGTTATCTCTTGCGTGAAAGCGCAGTTTCTTGCCTCGATAAACATTTATATTTTTGCACAACATAAACGTTCACTAGCAGCGTGCCTGGTGGTAGCTGGTCAGGTTGATTTGAGTTAAAGTAATCACTGTCAGATAGTGCGATGTGAACAAAGTCAATAGTTTCGTTTCTTTAACGCAAAACTACTAAACTTCGTTTCAGTTGGATATAACGTGCGGTAGAAACGCGTTTTCGCCGTAGTTGATGCTGATTCATCACGAAGTGACGGTTAATCAAAGTTTAGCAGAAATTTCTCCCGTTTTGACCCATTGCTCACTCCCATTTCCGATTGTTCGTATAGTTCTTCGCAATCCGTAGGATAGAAACAAAGCTTTCGCAAGCTGCAAAGGTGCGTTCGATTCTTTTTGTTATTTTTCTGCCCGAAGTCATCGTTTTTCTTCTGGTAGCTTGAGTTACGTTTTGTTTCAACCACACCTGGAGCTATTTGTGGCGTTATTCTTCATACAGGGGGCTCGCGGGAAGCTTTCTGGTGCTGTGCTGAGCATGGCATTCGATTCGTCAGGAAAAATCCTTTGGGCGGGTGACGAAAACGTAAGTGTGCAACCTGCGTGCGCTTGTCGATGCGCATCGTGTCGGAAGTGGTAAAACCTTATTTTTATTGGTATCGTTACTTTAGTATCTCTTGAATTTTTTTCGTTTATATTCGTCTATTTCAGGCGTTCCCAACCTTTCTCTGACCATGTACCCCTTCAGCATTTCGAAAGATAAGCACGTACCCCTTCAGTATTTCGACAGATGAATATGTACCCTTAAAATGTCTTAGGACAATATATTTTATGATTAATCACAGGTATACTTAAAAATATGCACATAACGGCTTTTAAAAATATTGTTTATTGATATATGCATAAATTTTTGGAAATAAAAAGTATGCATATATATATTGCTCCTCTATTGCTAACCTTAAATGTACCCCTTCGAATAGGCAAATGTACCCCAGGTTGGGAACCTCTGGTCTATTTCGTCATAAAGCGTGCCAAACTGGCGTTCCTTTTCACGTGGGTAAAGTCATCCCTGACAGTTTCTGTTGTTGAACTTTCTTTCATATATTGTGTTGTGCCGCTTTGTTGATTTTTGGTAAAGTATTTTTGTCAAAGGTTTACATAGACAGTTGCTGCGGCGGTTTAACGTCGTTTTCCTAAGCAAGCAGGGGTGTCGGAAGGAGTTTTTCCAGGGAGGGAAGGCAAAAGTGGTGAAATTTTATTTTACCCGTACACGAAGCTAAGATAACAGCCTTTTTTGCTAAAAAATTCATTAAGAAAATGTCATTTGAAAATCCAGGGGGACCAAAGCCTCTCCTTGCCCCCTTTCTGACGCCCATGTAAGCAAGCGTGCTCATTTTCAAACTTTGTGTAATTCCCGCTGATAACGCAAAAGTTCTCAAGCAGCGACCCACCACCAGCTCTCGATAATCTTGTTTCCTAAAAAACCCTTCGCTTGTTCGCCAGGGCGCTGTCCACTCGTTCATTTTCGACCTGGCCACCGGTCAGCTGAGCAAAGGTCACCAGATGGTCATTCACAGGGGAAAGCCCCTAACTTGCATCCAGGCCCGTTCCTGGATCAGCCGCGAGGCGCGCGACCCGTCCGTGCTCGTCAACATCTCTGCAGACATGCTGTGTCTGTACCGGTGAGTTGCACTCTCAGTTCCAGTGTGCGATCGAGAAAAGGCGATTTTGTTTTACTTTTTTGAAGTACAGCGCGGCTTGTGAAACCAAGGTCCAGTGCAAGCGAAACGATTTCAATTCGTTTGAAGCTGTTGTTGCACAAGCAAATGAAGGTGCGACGTGGGTATTTCGAACGTGAGATCAGCAAACTCGGCTCCGCTGTTTGGCAAACCGCACGCTCAGCTTCCACTCGTTGGTGCTGCTGAGCTACAGACACACCCTCAACCGTCCTTTCGTCGCCATCAACACCCGATTCAGTTGCTTCGAGATGCACTGGCACGATGTACCTTCTGGCTGTAGAACAGGTTTTTTTATGATGCCAAAATGGAGCGGGTCAGATCCAATCGGTACACGGCAATCAGGAACTACTGTGCTGCGCATCGTCAAGTTCTGCACTGCGTAAAAGGAGCCTAGCTGCGAAGGCGACGTCAAAGTTTCTAGTGCTGCTGACAGCTGGGCTTTGCTGATTCTTTAACCGATGCTGTGTAACGTTTAATCAGAGGTCAGCAGGTGTGAACCACAAGTACACCACACAACTCCCAGTACCACTCATTTTAACTGATGCAAAATTGCGGGTTTAATTTTTGGCGGTTGATAGTCATTTGACTAAACTTATACTGGCTTTGCAGTTTTCTTTAACATTTGCATACCGCTGATTCCAGTTTATTGGTAAATATGCACGATAGTCGTCGATGCAGTAGGTTCATTATTTATTTAGTGTTGTCGACGACCGCGGTCTTCTCCAGTTCAGACGTTCATTCCCGATCAAGCACCAGAAGCATCTCCTTCACAGCATGTTCTGCCCCCTGATGTCGTTCAGGCAAGGTGCTTGCGTGGGTAAGTCGGTGCTTTCATCAACACACATTAACGAACGTTGCACAGCGTCCGCAGCCATTAGCCAATATTGATTGTCGCTCCCATACGCTCTTGCTGCGCGTTAAGATTGATGATCTCTACGACATTAAGAAATGTTTGCTATGACGGTGATCGTAAATAAACTGTGTTTTGAGCAGCTTAATGTTGGGTAAAAGAGGTGTCTACGCCGGTTTTATTGTTGTATAGGCTTGTTCTGCATGGTTATTTATCAACAAAAATTCGCTCCTTCACGATATATAAATGAACGAGTGTTGAATCGACACCATCATGTACATGCTGAAAATCCGCATTCAAATGTTGCGACCTGAAAAACCATTGGAGCCTTTTGTCGGACGTTATGTTACGACAAAAGTAACATTGTGTCGTAAATTCGTCGGAGGCGTTATTTGATCTTGCGTGCGCTGCATTCTTCTATCAAGACTGCGTCGACACAGCTGCTGTAGTTTTCAGTGTAAACAAGGAAGCATTCAAGTTCTTGCATTCTTGTGGTGTGGAACCTTGCGCTCACGTTGGTTCGCACGAAAATGCAGTAAAACGTACCCAGTTCTACCAGGTTCATATTCGAAGGCCTTTCACGGGGAGTTGTTGAACGTTCCCGTCTCGTGGATAACGAAAGATTTTCTGATGAAAAAGCTTCTTCTTGTCTGAAGCTGAAATTCTCATTAAAAGATGGGTTTTATTTCGCTGCGACAAGCTGCTGTTTTAACAGTGCTATGGTGTACACAGAAAAAAGTTTTCTCTCTTGAGCCATTGTTGTTAGGCACAGTGTTTCCGTTTCATTTTAAAACTTCGGTGCTCTACATAATTTTTAAAAAACATCCCAACCAGCACTGAATGCTCTCCGCAGTGATATTGTGTACAACGTTATGGCCAGTAAAGTCCTCTTGTATATTAATCGGTTTCGACCAACATTTTTCAAAAGGAAGTCTATTTTAACTTACCGCAGTGCCAGGCTAGCCGCTAACCCACGTCAGTTTTATTGTGTCGAAGCTATTCAGCACAGTTCAAACATGTTGTTGCCTCACGAGAACATCAACACGTAAGCGGTAACATGCCTCAGTGGCACGCTATCCCGGATCGCTTACAGTCGCAAAGAGATTGTCGTAGTACCGGCGTAGGTTCCCCAAAAAAAGACCATCGCAAAACCGCGCTCGTTCTATAACTTCAGGTCTTTCGCAAGTGCCACCAGCAGATTCTCATTACTTTGAAACTAGCAAGTTTATAAGTTTATCGCATTGAAATGCAAGCAAGCGTGTGTGGTTCTGTCTGTCACGGAACGCGAAGCACTTCTAAAACTTGGAGCCATTACCACTGTTGCTATATCTGTCACATTCCGTGCTGAAGTGGCTGACACGGATTCCTTTCGCAGCTTAACAGTAAACAGACCCATACTTCGCCCCCCCTTTCTCTCACCGCCTTTGATCTTTGTAGTAACGGGAAGCGAAGATATGTCCGTCTGCTTCTTCGACATCGAACGTCAGAGCAAGCCATGCGTGAACAAGCTGCAAGGTCACTCCTCCCCAGTCATCGACGTCGCGTTTAGTTGTGACGAAAGCATGCTGGCGTCGTGCGACGCGGAAGTAAGAGTTGTCTTTCGCATCGACCCGCTATTGTTGCTATTGACTTGATCAGACGTTTCCCGGATGACTGACCATGCGCATTTGTGTAGCAACAGTGTTAACGTCTGAATGCATCCGATTGAGATATCCCAGTAATGTCAATGCTGTAAATGTTGGTAGAGTGTTGACCGAAGTATTCCATCGCCTTTTCGCTACCCATAACCACTAACCAGTGCCCTGACCAACATTCAGCTGACAGTTTTTTTTTTGACAAGGAACTCACGATTTGCTCTTTGGCATGTTAACCTGTGACAAATGTTGGATCAGCCAAAACAGTACTTTATAGACAAGCGTCAACTTTTACCAATTTGAATACGACGATTCTTTTATTTATAGGGCGTCGTCATCATATGGAAACGGGAGCAATGAACGAACCGGTCGCGTCGACGCCTTTGTGATACGGGGCGATCCGCGCTTACCGCGTTCCTGCACACCCCCCCCACCGTGCGCTGGTCACCGTCCTCTGCGGTGCTGAGCTCGGGTTCTTAAGACAATCGTGAGAAGTCAGACGTGAAAAGCGTCTGGAAACCTCACTGTGATCGGAGTCCACTGTGTTGGTGCTACAGGCTTGACAGCTGGCAGCCGCACTTAACAGCCCAAATGCACTTAAGCGAAGCAATGAAAAACGGCGGTACTTTACGGTTTGATCATCTACGAACAAGTGTATGCGAAAATTTGTTTATTTATTTCGTTGTTGCCATGTAATAGAGCTACGTCTGGCACATTGTGAAAAACTATTACCGAGACCCACGCTTGAAATTTCGTCGAAAAGGTAAAAAGTCACACTGTTTATCGTGAATGGAAAAATTTTTCGGTTGGTTAGTTTAAAGGCGTTTGTTACATAAATCGATTCGGGCGGTTATTGCACCGTTCACGAACTGCAGTGCGTTTGATACGACTTCACATCTTTTGCACATTTATTGGTTTTTATTGTTGTAGGTCGTATGGCATGGCTCGTTGCTTAACCACTGATGAAAGCTGTCGGCGGCGTAGTTTAAATTTTAATGCGTTTCTTGCGGGCGCTGCCATTTCTGTTCGTCAGCAATCGGCGTGTGTCGACGTAAAAGCTTTTCTTGTGTAAGCCTTACTTTCATTTGCAATATGGCTTTCATTTGTACCCGTGGCATGTGCATGACCCCGATGGGATATTGTCAGAGGCCTACCAATCTTCAGGCATTAACTTCCTCCAAAGAAAAATCACGTTACGGTTGTCAAAAGATAAGCGCGGAGCTCTTAAATTTTACTCAAATCTCAACGAAGTTCAAACATTTTCATGGTTGGTTCAGTTGCTGGTGTTTTGAAGCAAAGCTTTGTGTCATTTCTGCGTACCTATTTTCTAAACAATTGGCAAAAGCTTCAGACTTCCCGAACACTTTCCGTCCTACGTCTGCGTCGTTACGTCCTTGAAACAGTGCATTGCTTGCATGGTTGTTGTTCAGTTATGTGTTGCAGATGCAATAATATAATATTAAACACGTGTGACTGACTGTCTGAGTAGTACAGTTGAATGATAGAACGCGCCACCAAATCTAGAAGGCTGGGTTCGATTCCCAGCCAGGTCGTACGGAAGACTTGAAAAAACTGTACTTTCGGTCTGTCCAGCCTCGTGCCCGGCGTTAATGGGTGGGTGCAAGTAAACGGTTCACGCAGTATTCAGACCACTCTTGGCACTCCGAAATGAGCGCAAGAAGCGAGTAGAACACGTGTTACTGCAGTGTCTGACACTGTCAGCGTTGCAACAAGACAGGCAACAAAAAACCGTTAAATGGTTACGAAAAGTCGGTAAGCAAATACGAGCGCGCTCCTGTTACATTTACGCGAAAATATCAGTTCGCCTCCGAAGTGGCGTGCTTCCTGGACATGCTGCTTGTACAGTTCCGTGAAGAAACTACTCACTCACTAGGAGACCTTGGTTTGACATTTACGCGTTCGTTCGCGTTCATGTTAGCCGTCGCACTGCACCACGTCCAGTGCGTATCTAGTCACGTGATGTTACACAAAGCTCAACGGCTGGTGTTCAATTCGATGGTGGTTTCGGTTTGATTGTGAAACATGGACGTCCGAAGGATTTTTTCCAGGGAGGGGCCAATAGTGGATTTTTCAGGGGTAGCCAAAAAGATTTTTGCTGGACAGAAGTGGCAAAATTTCATTTCAACCAATCGAAACTAAGAAAACATCCGTTTTTGCTAAAACCTTGATGGGGAAAGGTTACATTTCAAAATCCAAGAAGGTCAGGCCTCTCTCTTCCCCGACGCCTATGTAAAAACCTGTTTTTGAAAAATAGCAACGTGTTTATGAGCCCGACTTTTAAAGAACCTGCAATAATTTTGGATTTTTAAAACTTGAGATAAAAAATGATTTTGTGTCACTTGGAATTCATGTTTTTGGGACCTGCTTTTCAAAGTTTGCGAAAATGTGTTGTCGGTCAAAATACGGGGAAATTCGGAAACGAAAATCACTTGAGAAAAAACTCGTAAAACGTTCTGAAATGATGCTTGACGTTTTCAAGAGTCGTAATAATTCGTGGACAGTGTACTTGGTGATTATTATTTTTTAAACTAGGGTTGCACACAGCTGAAAATTTTTAAGCGACTTGACGCCGTGAAGCAGTATTTTCTGGCCGTAAATTAGCAAAAACGACTTTTTTAAGTCATCGGGAGGATAGCAGATTAGCTGACTGATTTTATTTCACATTTCATCAAAACGTCCTGATAATCTCTTGTTGAAAATGGAACGCCAGGCTGTTGTCATCTAATTCCACTAGCGGAGCGGCATGAATTATGCATTTTATTGGTTTGATGAAAAACTTAGAACTTCCATAAGATGTTATGAGATGAAGGTGCACAGCATCACTCTATCAGAAGCTGTTGGAGAACATGTCAAGACTGGAGAGAAATAACTCTTTAAGAAGGTATGTTGTTATTCTTGATATCGTTTAGGCACCTTGTTCGTTAAGTTTAGTTGCGAAAAACGAAAGAGGTACGAATAACCTTGGAAAAAGTCAGGCAACATTCTGGTGTTGCAAAGCAGTATACGGATTAAGTAGCGATAAAAGCCACAAAAGCTTGAAGCAGGTAATCTAAATGAAAACAAAAAGCCTCAGCACCAAACATCAACCAACGCAAAGGGAAATGCGCGAGGAAGAACGTTAAAAAGAAAATGTACGTAAATAGACGAAAACAAACCCATGTAACCAGCCCTATTGTTGTAACCAGACTGCGTGGCCAAGCAGTTTAAAACTAAGAAGACAGCACATTCAGCTGTCCACAATTTCAAGTAGCAATAGAGATTACTCGCCGAGATCACCTTGCTGTTATATAGGAAGGTCTTGAACTTGTTTTCTGTTTGTAATTTTATAGGCCTACATGCAGGGCTGGATTAACCATTGGGCAAACCGGGCAAATGCCCGGGGCCTTGCGTTTGAATATCAAAATACTCCATTACTGGTTTTTCATGTCTTTAGGCTGATCACCACGCGTAAAATTGTGTAGAGCTGTTGTGATTACTGCCTTTAGTATCGGTTAAGGAAACTGACAATTTTGGCATTTATCGTTTTTGAGTGGCTTAGAAGAATTGAACCAAACAGCACCGCGCTTTATGAACCAAAAATTATTTGAAATCAGTGCATCCATAGGCGTCCCCAGAAATTTTTCCACGGGAGGACAGTGACGAAATTTTACTTATCCTTTTCAGGTTGCCGACGATGCAATGTAAATAGATGTTCACAATACGCTTTACCATTTCTACCCATTAGTCTGTGCTGGTTGAACCTCAATTTGCAATCTTTTGTCTGAAATGTTTTCTACACTTCGGCTGTCAGATGTGCTTTTTCTTTTCATAAACTGTCTAATATCCATTTTTTCGAGCACTTTCGCAGACAAGTCATAATTTAAGAATAATCAACGGCCAGAACAACACGAGCGGTGAAAAAATAAGAAAGTTAGACACTCACGCAAAACTTTTTCAAGCAGTGAGAAGTAAAACTATATGTTGACAAGACTATCGCGCAACTTACTAAAGTTAGAACACCACGTAAGCTTAAAAATCTGCGCAGATGAGTTACAAAACTCGCCACAGTAAATACAGCTTTGGACTTTGTGCCAGGGGCGTAACGAGGTTAGATGGCGCCTGGGGCAAGAAGCAAGTTTGGCACCCCCATGTTTGAACCTGAGATCTTTCGGAAGCATATTTCCTGTATTGAAGAAAGTACTTGTGATATTGTTGGGACTTTTCGGCACCCCTCGCAGTCATTCGGCGCCCAGCAGTCATTCGGCTCCCCCACAGTGATTGGGCGCCCGGGGAATTGTGACCCCTTTGGCACCCTCGTTACGTCCCTGCATAATGCTCACTACGAAGTCAGAACTAAACCATAACGATAAAGATGTATTCTCACATGTCTGAATAGATGTATTCTAACAAGCCACAAATTTTATACTGCTTGAAAAGAAGACTGAAGAGTCGTTTGCTTAGGCTATTCACTGGGGCACGTTGATCAAAATCTCACACTAACAATGGATTTTTCAAACTTGTGGAAGCACTGCTACATATTTACTCATGCTGCATCAATGGTGTGTTTAAGGCAGAACCATGGCCAGAAAGTTTTCAATAAGAGGGGCTGCGTGGTTCTGTGGGGGAACTTTGGTTTCTGCGGGGGGGCTTGACATTCTAAAAATTGACAAAAACTCCACTGACAAAATAATGGCCCTCCCCAAATTTTTGTGCTGGCTGCGCTGCTGCTTTCAATGCTCCTTAAGTTGTGTATCATGAATACCTTTTTGCATATTCTGTTATGTCAGTCATGCTGTAGTCTCAGGAACGTATCCTTGGGCGGCTCGCATATCCCCAGTCTAGGCTTGATAGGCTTGATCAAAAGGTGTTATGACGGTTGACTGAGTATAGTGACGTCATCAGATGGCCCCCCCTTTTAAGCCTTGCCTCTGGCCCCCCAACCCTAAGTCCACCACTATACTCATGCTTCTTTTCACACAGTATAAAACTACACGTGGCTTACTACTATCAGCACTGTCACTGTCTCGCTGCATTACCTGCCAAGGTGTCTGTGTTCAATAGTTACATGCAGGGCTCCCATTCAGTGATTTGAAATAAACCCAGATTGTACACCAAAAAAACATATTCGTACAATAATAACTCAGAAAGCTTGTGTTACGAACAAAAACATACGCGCGTGCTTATTTGAATTGAAACGATATTAAAGTTCTTCTTCCAAATTTTTTTATGCAGCGCAAACGTTAACATTTGAACAACCTTTTTTTTGCTCAAGACGTTTTTCATAACGTTGGTTACATACTCCGTGATATCTTTCACTAATTGTAGGAGTACATTTGTTATTACACTAGGAAATTTTGTGCAATCTTGAACTGTAACGTGATCTAAAATCCCACAATAATATATTCCCAATGCCTTCTTCCTCCAATTGAAATTTGTTTTTTAATTTGTAATCATAGGGAAACATCGAAATTTAAACAATCAATCCTAACCCTTGTTTCACCAGTATTTTCAGTTGGCATTACAGACAGTAAAATTATATATATAACCCCGACAATGATCTTATATGAGGATATGAAACCAGTGATTAGTATAAAATGAAACCAGCTGAACACGTTCTGCTTCACCGATATGCGTTCTTTAAACACTGTAATCTGTAATATAAAGTTATCTTTGTATTACTGAACACGTTGAAGTTGCTGATGAATTTATCACTTCAAAAACCCCGACTTAACGCGAGTTTTCTTAATTAAACTTAGACGCAGGTCGAATAAAAAAGCAGATCTGGGTGGAAAATCCCCGCAATTGGAGCCCTGCGTGGTAACATGCGGGGAAACGCCTGCTACCATAACTTGAAGTGAACGTTTGAGGATTTATTGCCTTGTTATTGTTACGCAATAAAGACCCACAGTAGAAAAATCCGCTAACTAGTTTCGTAAACTTCCTCTGCAGTCAAAACAGCGGACATGAGCGAACTGCAGTCTCGTCATTGTATGTTTGAACAAATTAAGTGAATTAACCACATACGAACCGGCGTACATGTTCATCCCCAATTGCCTCTGAAGTGTAGACTGCCAAATCGTATCAGATTTGACGTTTTTTACCAGTGTTTTTGCGAAGTTGAAACGAGGATATGTGAAACGCTACTTAGTTGCGCTAAGCGTTTATGGGGCCTGGCGGTCATGATTTTCTCCGGGACCTCGCGCTCATTTAATCCGGCCCTGCCTAAATGCCTCATTGATAAAGTGATGTCGCCCGTCACGCATACCCCCTAAGTTGAACTTCAATACCACGAATGCGAGGAGTAAAACATTAACAGCAAAAACCTCCAAAAATATTTTCAAACAACAACAAGTATAGATTTGAAGATCAGGTAATTCCAAAGCAAAGGGCTCTGAGTTTAACAAAATAGTAATGTTAACAACGTATAATAACATCACAAAAACGGTGTGGGCAATCACCTATGTTTACAGCAAGATAAACGTTTCAGTAAACCTTCATTTTTTGTTATCAGTTTGTAGTTAGGAGGTTAAGTTTTTCATGAATTTGCCTAAATCATTCTGAAAACTTTGGCGATGAGTGGATTGAAAAGTTTGGCATCGATACGTGCAATGATGCATTACAACTCAGATAGCCTATCACAGGAAATCTTTAACCACTACTCACCGCATTTTGGATCGTTGCAACATTTTCATTTTTTAAATTTTATTTTCATAACTCATTGCATATGTGAATGTGAACCTATTGGCTGTAAATGTAATTAACCACAATCATCTTTTCGGTTTGTTTGTGCCATGATATTTCTTTCCACAGAGATGTGTGGACAAAGTCGTAGAGTAGATGACAAATTTCATCAATTGTGCAGAATCCTGTACCATGCTGAAGACACCACTAGTTCGAACGAACACCTGGGATGCTCGACAAACAAACCTTGCTCACGAGAAAGATTTAAGAGATGCATCTTCTTCATATGCGGCAGCATGTCTTGTATTCAAATGGTAAGTGTTACCTCTTCAGTGCAGAAGCATATGAAACGTAGAGACAGTGAAGTTGCCAACATGTTTGTTTCAGTTCAGCAACAACACTGATATCAAAAATCATAACAGAAATTATAGAAAACCATTCTGAATTTTCTTGATGCGCGCATAGCTGCAATAAATTTGTTTCGATCTTGATAAATCATGAATTTATACCAATGATACTGTTATGAGAAAGACCCCCCCCCCCTTTTGAAAGGGCAAGTGGGCAATGCCCCCGCTCTCTGGCGTCCCTGGGTTGATTGGTCAAAAATAATCCGTGAATGTTGTCGTTTTCAGCTCTTGAAAGAAGCCTGAAAATTGTTTGTATAAGATTTTTCAGGCTTCAGCATGATCTGTTTGGCAAACTTGCTAATGTTGTAAAGGTTTCTGAGCGATAAAGGTACATAACTAAACTCAATTAGACTGTCACTTCAACGCAGAAATTTTAACATAGTTATTTTTTCAGATCTAGTGTTGCTTTTTGTGGATGTAGTGATGTTTGCAAAGAAATTTGTGGCAGCACTGGTAAAGCACAAGGTACTCTGAGCGATCTGGGGAATTTGTGCTGTCAAGTTGCGAGTGCGACAACTGTGGGGGCAAGAGACGTTAAATAAATAAAAATTTGTTTCTTAAATCGTATAGTATAGGGCTTTACCAGGGCCGGCCTAAAGCCGATGCAACCGATGCAGCTGTATTGGGCCCCGCGCCTCTGGGGGCCCCGCGCCATGGTGTCTGAGCAGGCTATTCATTTTTTCCAGGTACTCCTTGCGCTCGAGATTCCAGCAAAAACGGCTTATAAATCTCATTGTTAGCAAACAATTGATCTCTTTTGAACCAACGATCAATTTCCTCTCATGTCGAACGTTATCAAACGTGCTCAATGCTCATGCTACGGCGTTATATCTGCGCTCCACCATGTTCCACTCTTTATGGATGTAACTTGGTTGCTACTGCTGCCGGTTAAGAATGTAGTAGCTACAGCTATTGCAAACAAGGTGTGTAGTGATTCAAATCGCAATAAACAGGTTGAGATGAGTGTCTGTCGTAGTGGCAGTTCAGCCAACGCAACCTTCAATTTTTGAAAGATCTTTCTGTTTTGGAAAGCTCTTGCTTGGTTGCGAGTCATCTGCGTTTTGACAAAAGCCTACAGTTTTGCTTCATGGCAGATTTTAACATAGCTTGAATATTTAAATATTTTGTCAAAATCAAATTCATCTACGACATTGAATCAAATGACTAAAGATGAGATGTTGAACTCGTGAAAGCAAAAAATCTAATGCAAACCAATGCAAAATTTTTTGAAGTGTTCACATTTAAATTTGCCTCCTTTTCTTTGTCAATAAAATTGTCCCGTTATTTGTCGGTCGTGCAAGTACTTTTATCATTGGCCGCTTCACTAACCTTTAATTGTGTTTTGCCTCTTGCGAACGTAAATAGTTTGAACTTCTAAGTACTTCTAAGTTCAGATTCATAAACGTAAAGGACACTAAAGTTACCCTGCCGCTTAACTAAGGAAGGCAAAAATTGTGAATGTCGTCCAGCACACTCGTTCCTGTTAATCATTGCATTGCGCGGCAATATATGCTTCTATTTCATCAATCAACCATGCGCGTCATATTGCGTAGTGTTTCTAAATCCGTGACGTGGTATTGTTGTAAAATCATTGTACATTGCAGTACATTTCTAATTCATAGAGAACAGTTTACATTCCAAGGCCATGCATTAAGAATAACTATAAAATTGGGCTTTTGAGGAACTTTGGGCAGATGCATGGGTTGCTCTCGTGAAGTCTGCTTTTTCTTGTACTGCGTCATAAAGCGGATACTTGACCGTGCGCCCAAACGTTTCCTTTGTACAAGACCGCGTTTGCGCGTGTGGTTACTGAAAGCGAGAAAGGTAATCAGTCCATGAACAGTTTTCTCTAAGTTAGCTGTTCTTCGAATGAAAGTGCCGTTCAACACGAGTGAAGTAATTGCGTAGTAGGTTCAATTCGCTTGTCATTTCGGTTTGATTGACATAACTTTGCACTTGCGCTCGCCGCTCGGATCTACATTGCAGAGCTTCCTTTACAACTTTCGGCATGATTGCAACTGCTAGCGGTACACTGTCTAATGTCCATCATAGTAGCAGGCTATTAGTCATAAACGTGGACGTAGCTGGGGTACTTATGAGCCACACCCCTCCAAAAAATAAAACAGCAGATACATACATATTAAGTCCAATGGTTTGCCGTCTGTTTTGATATTCATATACAGTAGTTGTTTTCGGTCTGGGACGGTTCGGCGACGTTTCAACGATGGTGGTCGCACATGTTTTGTACGAAAACAAGTGTGGTTTTGAAATACTTCAAAGGTTAGACTACAAAGGATGTGTGCTTACCCTAAATCCAAAACCTAAACCAGCTATGCCCAACACGCGGGCTGCATGCGTCCTAGTCGAAGGTTTTGTGCGACCTAGTTTAGATTTTCGTTGTAGTATCAGTAACCCACCTACTGGCAATAGCCTATCCTGTTTTTGATAATCCTAAATTAGACATTTTTGATGCAGGTGGTCCTCAGTGCCACTTTATTACGTCCATACTGCGTACAGGTAGATTTCTACGTGTCCGCACTGACGCCTTGGTGCAAAATTTTCTACTAGTTCTGTGATATCTATCCTTGTTCCATTGGCACTAAACTTGCCTACGAAATCACACTTACGAAGTGATTAAAGGTGCCAAACAGTCGTTACCATTGCACGTAGGATTGGAACGCTTTCAGTGCATTAGCAACTAAATTTAATTTACTAAGATCAAAGTAAGCAATTCAATGTGCGGCCCTCTCATTGAATCATTCAATGTGCGGCCTTGGTTTAAGATGATTACATAATTTTGGCTCAATAAGCAATTTCGGTTGTATATAGCTCATCTAATCCTAAACCTAAACCTTAACTTTTAAAGAAATATATAAAAAGCGCTCTCATCAAAAGTGTCATGTCTTTGTAACTGATTTATCGCCGAAACAGCGTCGCCGAACTGACCCATTCCGGCTGTTTTGGTAAAACATCTTCATCAAAGAGGTCGTAGAACGGTTGACTGAGCTCGATGACGTCATACCCCACTGCTCCGAGGGGCCCCTCACCCAAGTCTTGCATTGGGCCCCGCACCTGCTTGGGCCGGCCCTGGGGCTTACAAAAACGTAATACGATGGTACACTTTGTGTAACTGTGCGCTCTACACGTACTGTAATGTTACAGTTATTCTGGTCAAGCCGCAGTAAACATAACCACTCGCGTTGTTTCTGTTTTAGTGACTTGTGATTTATGATAATAGCTTATCACTAACAGTAGCAGTCGATACTCATGAAGAAGTCCCACCATAAGTGATGAGCATTTACTAAGCCTTTATACTTTGTGGCATAAGTATCTCCGTCTTTTCGTGTGTCATGTTTTGGGGTTTATTAAAACCTTGCATGGATATATTATACGTCATTTCATTTTTAAATGGTTTTAGAAATATGTGGCATCATAATTTAAAAGTGGCAATTTGAGTGATTTCCGTCAGTTCGAGTGGAACGCATTTATAGTGTCAAACGTAAAAGTACTGCACAGGCATAGTAATCTGGCATAACATTAACTTAATTAATTGGTCTTTCACATCTTGTCACCTGTCCAAGCAAAATTTACAGAGGGCCGAGAATGCGGTATCCCCAGGCACGGAATTTCTATAAAAGGCCCTACATGCCCCTTATTGGTGTAAGGGTTAGAGCATAAAAAAGTAAATTGCAAAAAGAAATTTGAAACAGCGTTGTTTTTTGTGTCTCAACCGAATGAACTCCGTCGGCTGCGGGAATCGCTTGTATTTATTAAGGGGAATCACCATGAATTTTCGTTGAGATAGAGCAAAGATGCTCAATGTTTGTTCAAAAACTGCTTCTTCTAAACTTACTCATCAAGGTCGTTGTTCATTTGCGCAAATGTTTTGAGAATGAAATTGCATATTTCTCCGAACCCTGGTCAGGATAACTGGTAGTCCACTACCCAGTCGCTTGTTTTTTGTTGACATCACATACTCAGAAAAACGTTAGAAACCTGTTTCCATGATTTTTCCTGATTTTCAGAGACAAATGGAATGGCGAGAGAATTATTTCAAAAAAATGTCCCTGAAAGCTCGTAAATAGAAAATTGGTGCACTCTACTACCCAGGGTTACCAAATGTGTAGCAAATTTTGTGCACCCTACTACGTTAACATTTCTATGTGATTTTAAGCGCAAAACATTGTGCGCCAGATATGACCTCGGAAGCCTTATATGTGAAAAGTAGACCTTCACCATGAGTTGATACGAAGAAAAAACTGATCTAAAACGCGCGTGACGTTTTCTACACGCAAATAAAAATCCCCATCTAAAAAAGCAGTTCTTTGGGGGTACAGTGTATAAAATTTGTATGCTTTGTGTCTTTCACTGCGCAGATACGATTCTGTTATGTAAGTGAAAAAAAATGGACGTTGGAAAGTAACAAATAGTTGGTCTGGATATAACGGATGTCGCATCCCGCAGGCTGAGCTTATGCAACGCACAGACAATTTTTGTTGGTTTACAGATCTGTGGGGCTATTCTCGGTACAGTGGCCGCGTTGTTGGTGCTTGTTCCGGATGAAGCAAAACGGAATCTTCAAACACCGCTGCCCGTGTATGTGAGCGCTGTCATTGCATTAATCTCAGGCATGCTCATAGCGGTGGCAGCAAATGTACGTCGCCCTTACATGGTGAGAAGTCAAAGTGTACAAAGGCGCAGCCAGGGGGGGTGCTGAAGGTGCTCAAGCACCCCCCTTAGCGATCAGGATATTGATGTTTATTTTCTTAGTTTTTCACCAACATTGT
>JGI24158J21664_10004905_pt1 | contig 17358 bp, 12 predicted proteins | sample Ectturendosymbi3_FD_21664 | JGI IMG/M metagenome (IMG submission 21664)
AGCACCTGGACATATCGCTCGGTGTTGATTGTCACAGACCGCTCGTTGTCGTCCTCGAATCAGAATGGTCCAATGATGCCATGTTTGGAGATGGCAATTCAGGCAGTGCACCTCACAGAGTGTAATGGCCTTTGCAGACAGTGCTCAAGGGGTGTGCTACCCCAGAAGGTGTTCTTCTTAGAGTTCACGAGACCTGACAACAGAAAATGTGCCTCGTCCGAAAACCAGACATTGTCATGAAAGTCTGGCACAGCTGCGTGGATAGACGTCTGCCGAAAATATGCCTCAGCTATAAATATCTTTTGCTCAGTAGTCCATGGCATCTCGAAGATCAAATTCGGTAGACTCTTAGAACATTAATTCTACTTGGTAAATCTGAAAAATAAAAAGAATTGATTATTTCTTTCAAAAGTTATTCAAGTTTAGGTGATGACCGTTTTTTGTGTCACCCTGCAACATCACCATACAGCCAGCTTGCTAGTGCCATGGCGGTTGCGCTAACAGAGAGACTGCAGAAACAAACGGTTTCGAAAGGCTGCCCCCACTGACTGTTCACGTTTAACGCAACGTGCGGTGATGTTGCGAGTTGTCGTAACGATTAAACAGATTGAAAACAAGCATTTGCAAAATTTATTGATATTTCGAGTTTGAATCATTTGGGGGGCACAAAAAAATTGGGGGGGGAACTGCCTCCGAATGCCACCCCGTGGCTACAGGCCTACTCGTAGCACCGGCGGGTTGTTTAACCTTTCCGGTCTGCGTGCCAAAACCAAGACCAAGCGTGTACTGATTCGTGAATTGCTGTACGCCGATGACGCTGCCCTAGTTGCTCACTCCGAGATGCACTTGCAAAACCTGTGCGAACGTTTCGCTAAGGCCTGCAGTAACTTCATTATGACCATCAATTTGAAGAAAACAGTCGTAATCTCACTCGGAACATCCATTCCCCCACGCATTCTCATCAATGGTTCACTGCAGAATGTTGTTGACAAGTTCTCTTATCTGGGATCTGTTGTTAACTCTTCGAAGAATCTGGACAACGAAATCAACCAATGCTTTGGAAACGCTTCGACTAACTTCGGGCGACTTAGTTCTCGTGTTTGGAAAAATCACCACCTCGCAATCAAACTAAAGATCAAGGTCCACACCGCTTATATGCTGAGTGTTCTGTTATACAGCAGCGGTGCACATACCGCCGCCAAGGCGGTATATTTCAATTCAGATGCCTTTTTTTTCAATTCAGATGCCTTCGTTCCATTCTTGGTGTCTCGTGGAGGGATCATGTCCCCAACTCCACCATCCTGCATCTCACCGGTTCATATGACCTCGCCACAGTCATGAGGCAGCAACGTCTGCGCTGGCTAGGCCACGTCCATCGTATGGAAGATGGTCGCCTGTCCAAGGATATCCTCTACGGCGAGTTCTATAACACCCCTCGAAGAACTGGCATGACCCAAACTGCGCTATAAAGACGTCATCAAGCGTGACATGGTGAGCTTCCACATTCCTCCACAGTCATGGGGAACACTTTCTGCCGATCGCAATAGATGGCGTGCCTCCCTGAGTTACGGTTATTCATTATCAGCCACAAGCTACACAGAAAAAATGGAGAAGCGCCGAAGTCATCGTCGGCAACGCCGGGATGGGCCATGATGATGATGATGGCCTATGAGCATATTTTCCTAAAATACATTTAGCGCAAATAATAAAGGTAAAATTTCAGTCAAGTTTATTAGTGCTTCACATGCTTGCACAGCGGATTCCTGATGTGAAGGAAGAAACATCAATCCATCTAGTCCAGACTTGTTGCGACACTTTTAAACAGAAGCAAGGCACCGAGAGCCCAATGTCTAATAATTTGCATTACGTACATAATCCGAAGCATTTTGCCTTTAATGTGTCTGTCTATAAGCAATTTTCTCATTTTTGCAGTCAACACCACCACAAACTTTACCAACCTAAAAATGTAAACTCTTAATTGATGTATTGTTTATATGTTGTAATTAAAGGGAGCTCAATGGCAAACAAGCTGAATATTGGCTGCGAACTTTGCAAACCACATGCAGCTTGTCATTTCCTTATCTTAGACGAAGTTTGCATCACAGTGTAAATGTTTACTACACCAGAAAGGTTTATTTCCTGATGATGTTGAAAACCCAGCGCTGATAACACAGTTACAGTTTCAAAGTAAACCAGGAAAGTGCCGGATTTTCCCAGTAATCGAAGTACCAGGTACTGTACCTCATCAGTTTTGGAAGAATATTAGTACGTTCAACAGATCCTTTAAATTCTCAGTTGTACGATCTGAGCAAGGCAGCGCTTATCTCTGCAAAATCTGTCCAATACATGGCCATTTGCTTGCAGAAGCTTCCTGAGAGTTTGCTAGAACGTTGCATCAGTTATGAGTTTTCCATATTGCATTCCTATTTTCGCTACTGCCTTTATTTTTAATGCTGGCATCAGGCATTATAAAATAAAGTTGTAACAAAAGCAGACCAATTTTGCACAGCCCAGCGACGAATCGACAACTGTGCTGTGTTAGCGAAAGCGATTGTGTTTGTGATTACCTAAGCAAAGCTGGGTATTTCTCATACGGGAAAGAAATAATGGAACAATACCAATATCACGATGGAATTGCATTTTTATACTATTCGATTACAGAGGCTGGGAAAAAGTTCGGCACATATTTCTTGCAATTCAACTAAAAACAAATTCAACTGAGCACCGCTTAGTTTAGATCCTTCCGGGTTCTTAAAGTGGGGGTATAAAAGATTCGCAAGGGGGGCGCGAGTATTGCAGCGACATATTGATGAAAAGTATTAAATGCATTGGTTTTGCATTAGTAATTTTATTATCATTTCATTATAAAAGCCATAGTCAAAACAAAGAGACTAAACAAAATCTCGGAACAAACTAGAATGTGAAGTCAATTTGCGATGTCTAGGCCGTAGCTACACTGAGAAAATTGAAGCATTTGCATCGGTAAACTTTCTGTAATGCTGCCACAAAACATTTTTATTACGCTAAATCAAATAATATTTTATTGTGTGGCTGTTTTAAAAAGAGCAGCACTGCAGCTACACTACGTTACAACCACCTGAGATACCATCAGCCTAGATTAAATAAGGGCAGGATGTTCCGTCTCCATAAGCTATATTTAACAACATTCCCAACCAGGGATGTTATTAATATATTCGCCTCGGCAAGAATTTGACCCTGACTACGGCCATGCATGTGCGTTGTCTTCAGTAAAGATTTGAATTAAATTACTAGTTCCTAAAAATAATTGCATCCTTCCCATTAAACAGGGTAATGGCAAACACAGTGTTGTTCTGTTTTTCGTGTTTGATTTTGAGGTTAGGCGCGAGTATCAGTGACAAACGCCAAAGGGGACGCTCCTGAAAAAGTTTAAGAATTTCTGGTTTAGAGTATTGCAAATCTCTGTTTCTACTTCGATAGGTTCCTAAGAGGGGCGAATTTATATCAAAGAGGCGCCATTCAAGGGGGCGCTGCAGACGTTTGGGGGCGGGCAATTGCCTCAAACTGCACCCCCCTAGATCCGCCACTTCTTCTTTGAACGAGTTATTTTATCAACTGCTTGGCTGCGCTGGATTTCGGGACAGGTGTTGAGCAGCCATTCGGTTGTCTCATCATCCAGAACCGTCAGGCCGTGCTGTCCGTGTGGAGGTCAATGGATTGGACATTGGAGGACGGTTTGTTCTTCTGCGCCACGCTCACAGGCCGCAGAGGAGGCCATACCCAATTTGTGCGCCACTGTTCACCATGTACAGTCGACAAATAGTGTCTGACAAGGAAATATTCACATAACATCAAGTCTTAACAATAAAAACAAGGTTTCAACGAAAAAATCAAATATGTTTAATCTGCAAGCTTTTCTTGTATATATTAAATGCTTTAACCAATAATTTCAGCCCGAAGAAAAAACAAACAGTTTGTGACGTAACGTGACGTAGCAGAAAGGTCTGAAAATGTGTGATTTTGCAGCAACACGATACAGAAGATTGGTTTGTGATTTGTCTTCACTACGCTCATCTACCACAAGAATTTTGGGAGACACTTTTTTGCGTCATGGTTTTCCAGTTTCTAGCAACAAAAACTCACAAAGCCCTTGTTCATCAAGAGACTTTAGTGATGAATCAGGCAATCAATACCACACTTGCAATGTTTTGGCAATTTACGTTGCACTGTTGCAGTCGCTTAGAGTTAGACCACGTATGAAGGTCTAAGACCTAGGACGATTACTGAGTGGCGGTTTTGCAGACATATCCTAATCCTCCAAGAATTTTTGTTTTTAAAATGGATTTTTTTCTGCAGTTGTTTAAGCCATGTTTGCGTTGGCACATAAAGCGGCTCTCTTGCTCGCTACATTACTTTGCATTAAAGTACTGGTGAACAAGGCCGAAATAGCCAGCCAATTGGAATATGATTCAGAATTCGACGATGGAGAAATGATTGACGACATTTTGGTAGGTCATAGACAGGACAACGATGTCACTGAAACTATGTCGTGCAGGGCTGGGATGGCTGAAATATTAAAAACATTGCATTAAATCATTCTCTTGCCTGAACAAATGCTCGTTTTTGATTGTATATCATTTAAACTTGCTGTGAATCACTTTCTAGCAGCCTTCTGCTAATGTAAATGGATTTAAAGTTTCACTATAACATTCGCAAATCATGTTGGTTGACCAAGCCATATTTAAATTTTGCCATGATTTGGAAAATTGGCTGTGATAGTTCATTGTATCCTGACTATAGTAGAATTGACATCTACTCGTCTGCAGTGGACTCAAATGTAGTATTCATTCCCATTTATTCCTTTATCACATACGTAGAAACATATGCAGAAACATATGCCTGCTGCCGTAAATACATCAAAGAACTGCTCAGGGGAAGAGAACAGGAAATTGTTGACATAAAAAAAAATTGCCTCAAGTGTCACTTAAATAGTTTTGGTATCTTCAAAAGGATTTTAAAGGTTCAGCTTAGCTGTTGTGTTTAAAGCGAAGATCCTCTTTCACTCATTTCGACAGACATCTTTCATCTTGGCGTAATGACGGGTAGATATGAAGCCCTAACAGTGTCAAGATAGAAAGAAATCGCAGTCAAGTGCGGACATGCTTTAGCGTAAATACGACCCTACAGAAATACCGTATACATAAATATAATCTTGTAGAAATGAACTTGGAACATGCTCAACGCGTAACGTTTTGATAGTAATACACATACTTTGGCAAGTGCGTTAATTGCTTCACGCATGCCAAACTGACAGGATGTTTCATTCCATCTTGCTTTTATGCACAAGCGCCACATCTTGACAAGCTGACACGTATGCTGAAAGGCTCCGGTGCTTTAGTGAGGATCAGGTTTTTGTAAACGTTCGAAACGAATTTGTTGATCGTCTATAGCTGAGTGGATATTTGGACAAACCAACATTCTTAGGTAATACTTACTGTAGGTAATACGTCTAACATGCGGTTCCCAGACAGACCTCTGCCAACGAATTTGTCTTTAGTGTGATTGCGTTTTACAAATCGTGTGTCGGAGCTACAGACAAGCGAAAAATTGAGTATGAAATAGTTACGGTTTGGAGGGGAAGCAGTGGCTACCTAACCACACATATGTTTTCTTGAATTGCTCAGCGCTCTGAAATGGAATCTGCAGAAGACATGTGGGCAAAAGAAGAGTTTCTACTTTCTGAGGAAGAAGAAGAAGAGCTTCGAGAACTTGAAGAAATGATTCACGAAGAAACAAGTGACAACGGGAATCCCGATATTAACGATGAAGACCATTCGTCGGTGGCTGACCCGCAGCTTGATGGAGTTAACACTGAATGGGACTTAGATAACGGTGATGAGGAGGCGGATGAAGTAACGAGACAAAAACGCAATGCTGAAGCGCTAATGCTTCAAAATCTTCTCACCACCTTCCTAAGGAAACATGATCTCCGATTCGTCCCAGGTAATTTGTTTATGTAGAAATTGACCGGTTTGAATTCTTTTTAGCTTCTACCTGGCATGCTAATTCAAACAATGCAACGGTCCATCAAGACAAAGTAGAATGCTTTACGTGGGACACTGAAAACTTTGACGTTTTGAAAAAAGTGGGAAAACTTGTCGATTTTGACATTTTCTTACCTACTCAGAATGTTGTGGTCTTAAAGCTTATCCACGAAACTTTAAGTATTTGATCCATAGTACCTTAAGCAACATCGCAAAGATTGTGTAAAGCTAGCTCTTATCGCTAAGTACAATTACGATCTTCAAACACAAATACACACTGGTCTAATCGAAATTTCCCAAATTGAGAGAGAGTTTTAAAAATATTGAAGTGATTTGCACGCTCCTGCTTTTCTCAAAACACGAGTGTGTATTGCATTTTTGTGCGTAGTGCTATATTTTAAAACATCGAAACTGTTTTTGTCGATACGATTTTTAGAAAAAGAGATTGTGTTTTTTTAATAAAAATCATTAAAGCAAGCCTTACCTTTTGGCGTTGAGCCGGAAACAAGTGTTTTCATGCTGATAAAGTTTTATTCCACCTTTGAAGTGATTTGCGGCTTGCAAGCATAGGTAAGTGCGCAAATGTTGTTCAATTGCATGTAAAACAATCAATTTTCTAATGCTTGCAATCTATTTGCAATCAACTACAAATGTGGTACGTGTAGAAAGCAAAGAAATTTTCTTCCAATAGAAACGACCATTAAAAGCCTAGAATATTTTCAAAAGCAAGCACTGAAGTTCTTCGCCTTTGCTTCCTACCAGCACATGCCTCGAAATGTCCGTCTTTCTCTCAGCCAACGCAAAATGCGAATGTGACGTGCGGGAAGACGAAAACAATGTTCGGCACGATTAAATGGTGTCATATCGGATGCGCAAAAGGTTACAGGTAATGTGAATTGGTTCATCAACGATTTTCAAAAGCTCCTTCACCAGTTTCAGTGTTTGCTGATGATATGTTTGCAGTAGTTTTGGTTGCCTGCAGTTTTTATTGAGCCTTTGGTGCTTTCTGACTGCTGCCTTTGCTTGAGTCGAAAACGAAGTTCTCGAAATAACCCGATGGTACTGCAGTTGGCATGAAGCAGATGAGTTAAACTGAAATCGCCATCAATTTTGGTGTGCTATGCGTGTGAGCACGAATGTCAACATTATCTTATGACTTCTTTATCTTATGACTTCTTTATCCAATGACAAAAAATATGAGGAGGAAATTAGCCATAAAAAATGCTATGATATCTTCAAATGCCTAATGCTGGTTTCGAATTATGAAGTTCTATAAGTTGCAATCTAAGTATCAGTTGTTAGTTTATCGAATTTCAGGAGCTGGTAAGCGCAAATTTGCACCTTTTTCTTTCACGTTCTTTAGCCTAGTGCTGTGTTTTGTCTCCAAAGTAGTCTTCGTTATCTCAAGATAACTTAGTCTTGCACACTGCTTGAAGTTGCACAGAGTGCTGCGTGCTTGTGCAAGGAAGACCTGCTGTGCCTGGTTACCTGTACAAATCGAATTATTTTACTTGGAATGCGCTCGAAACATTGTGAAAAACAAATAAAATTCTTTGCTTAGTCTCAAAAGGGCGACACCGCAATACGAGCTTTGTGGGAAAGCGACCAAGTTCCGGTGGACTTACCAGTTGCGAGGACTGAACCAAAGTCTGAACGATGCGTAACAGGAGGTGATATTTGCATTGATATAACACGATTGTTGGAAATAAATGCAGGAAAACAAGCAATTTTTATAAAAAATTTCACTTATTTTTCTGTTGATGCCTTCGAAAACTTCAGGATCTTAAGCATATACAAGAACAATCCATCAAGAAAAGAAGAAGAGGTTTCCTTTCAAGCGTAGTGTTTGCGACTGATGTGTCCTTTTGTCGCAGGTCTTCTGTTCATCTTGAAAATTCATGTTGGAAAGCTTCATGTGATTGTAGACAAGTTTTCATTTCCTCAGCTAAACCTTACCATAAGTTCATAGAGTTAAGCAAAAGTAAATTTTATCGCCACACAGGCTCATGCAATACTCTCTTGTCAGTTGTGAGCAGAAAAGTTTCAGAACCCAATGATAGTATTTTCAAAAAACTAAATTCATTTTTTCCACCCCCCGTAATCTCAACATGGACTTGCAGTTTTTTAGCTCTACTGTGACGTAAAAAACGTCTTGCCTTTGCGCAAGTCAACGCCACACTTTAAAAGCAACTGCTTTTGTCCTTCTTAACCTGTTTGCGCTGCACAGCCATCAAAAAACAATCAACGTCACTTCACAACACGATGTGTTTCTGAGAATTCGCATTTATCAAGATTTCCGCTGTTTGTTTTGCACTTCGCGCACTTCATTTCGCGGAAGCGGGCGTGTTAGATGGTGTAGGTAATTTCCTCGTTTGGAACGCCACACGAAGAGCTGCATGCAGAAGAGTAGCGTTTCCACAATGCAACCTACAGATTGATAGAAATTATAGCTAAGGTTTCCCAACCTTTCTGTATTAAAGTTTCCTGTCACCGCTGCAAAGAAAGCATTTTTTTATTATTTATTTATAAACTGAAGTTGCATGATTATACCAATGTTGCTTAAAATGCTTTTGCATTACATACGGCCGGGTTGGACAACATATACACCACAATATAAACTAAAATTTTTAATTTGCTGAGATTGTCTTATACAGTTACATGAATATAGTTAAAATCAATTGCTGCACAGAATGCTAGACACCACAAAACGTTTTCCTTGTTTGTGTTTTGTCGCTTCAGTGGCGTAGCACACAAGCTGCTGATGATCGAAGGTGATTAAAGGTGTGAATCCCATGAGCTAGGATGGAACAGTGGAGTTGACATTTTTCCTATGTCCCATCCTAAGTAATTCTGATGCCATATAGCAGGATTATTTTGAAGTCCAAGACCATCATTATATGCTAACGGCAAGTAATTTTTAGACGTAGAAGCCCAGTGTTATGTTGTAGTGACGTAAGTCCCCTAAAAATATGATTGTTGGGCTCTATTTTGGATGACAACTAAAAAATGAGTTACCCAATTTTCATTGGCCCCCTTCACAGCCGTTGTCCCCCGATTGCTGTGTTGGGGTTTCTCAGCCATGGGTCTGTGGAGACTAAGTATGCACGTGATATAATGTATTTCGTATTACTCTATTCGTGGGAATCTTATGGAATGGGACAGTCACAAATTTTCGTGGGATTGGACCGAAAAAATTATGCCCATGGACAAGCCTGGTGATAAACATTGCAAGTGAGCTATAAGGACCTCCACAAAAGTTGAAAAAATGATGAATCAGTTCTCCGCATTTCCAGTGCCATCGACTGCGTCTTGGATTTTTTACCCTTGGTCTTACACGTTAAACGAAAACAAAACAGTATACATACGTGAGTGCATGTCATATGGAAACGCACAACTTGAAGAAGTGTGGATTATCAAAACTTTAATCAGGCTCTACTGGCGGTAAAAACATAAAAACACATCAAAAACTTGCCAACGTTTCGATAGTTGATGCAACTATCTTCATCAGGGCTAAAAACAAAAAGCGAAAAACCCGTCGAATTCGGTTTTCCGTTTTTAGCCCTGACGAAGATAGTTGCATCAACCGTCCAAACGTTGGAAAGTTTTTAACGTGTTTTTATGTTTAACCGCCAGTAGCGCCTGGCTAACGTTTTGTTTTTCGAAGTCCTGGTGTCTCCGAAGCAAAAAGAGTGGATTATGTTGCCTCCGATTTTCACGAAATATCTTCAATATTCGAATTCCTTTTCAAAACCCTGGTTGGAACCATGTGCAGAAACAGCATTTTAACTGAAACATCTTTATGCATTTTGAACCTCTAGTAACATTTTGTTGAACAATGCATTGTCGTTTCCAATAAAAGCAACATTTGATAGTTGTTTTTTAAGCAGCACCCTACATATTTCAACCAATATTTAAGCATCGACTTTGATTAAACACGTAATGATATGTAATTGTACCTCAAGTCTTGAAGATTAATTGCAAACATACTGTGAAATTGTTGTTATGTTTAGGCAAATGATGAACCCTACAATCATGCTCTAATCTAAGCAATACAAAGCCTTTAGGAAAGCCTCAAAAATTAAAAAGTTATTTTCTTTTGATTGTCATTCACCTCAGCTCTCTTGAGGCTGTAGCGCGCATTAAACTTTATCTACAGTTCATTGCGCAGCAGTCGAAAGGTAAAACAGCTTTTGCCTGTTTGTCCCACAGAATGTCACTGATGTGGTTATATAAAACTGACCCGGGTGTTTAAATTGTGGAACAGTATCATTACCGCTGGCTACCGTGGTCGATCATGAGCTACGATAAAGTGGCAACATGATTATGGAATGATTACTTGCTACGCTTGTAATTTTCAGGGAGCTCAGCCGCTGCTGCGTCGAGTTCGGTTTGCACATCAGCGGAATGCTTTGCTACAGGTATCTGCAATAACGATCGCAAAGTAGAATTAAGCCGGGTTTGATGGACTGTCATAATGTCTCAACTACTTTGAGTTGTTTAAACGAAACGTTTTGAATGAAGTTTGTGTAAATGCATCCGTTTCTTTTTGTCAGAGATGTGAAAACATTTACAACATCTCGCCTGTGATTTTCATAGCGTAGAAAAAGAGTTGCTCTTGCAAAAGCCAGTTTCTGTTCCAAATCACAACTTTTTGGAAGTGAAAACATGCGGAGAAGTAGTTTGAAAATCACGCAGGGAAACCATTGCTGGCTGAACGTTTCAATTGGCGAAATTGTAGGCCCACTACAGTGAACTTTAACTTGTGCAATGTAGCATTAAAAGAAATTTAACTTACAATTTTTCAGCCGCTTACTACATGAACAAGATCGATTTCAGCGTGAACCCATGCGACAACTTCTTCGACTATGCCTGCGGCAGATGGATTAAAGAGACACCCATTCCGAGTTCGAAAAGCGTTTACCAAACCTACACCATGATACGCGACAGGGTTGCTAGGAACATGGCAGGTGGGCTTTGTGGCTCATACTTGAATTTGCACTGAAGCTGTTTTCATGCGACGAAAAAATGTAGTGATTTCAAGTACGGAGCAAATGTCAAAGTATTCACACGTCATTTATCTAAAAATTATTCTACAGTAGCAAACGCTTTAATGACATCTGAAACACACCTTCACATAAAACCTATGTGATTCATAAAGTAAGTGAAAAGCACATTCACCAACTTTTTGCCTGCTTTCGTTGCGATAAAGTTCTGACAAAGCTGTTTTGGTGTTGCTTAAGATTCGATGGTAATTGTTTCAACGTTTGAGAGTGCGGTATGAGCAAGCAAACAATCATGTCTCTTTGCTGTCATCTAACGTCAGTCGTAATTGCATTCAGAAGCTGAATCGTGGCGGCATTCACCTTTCTTTGTTTCAGATCTTTTAACAAAACCAACAACAGCAAAGGAATGCGATGCCGTCAAAAAAGCAAAGATAGTGTATAAGTCGTGCATCAATACAGGTGATCGTATTTGTAAGATAGTTTCGAACAAAGTTTGAAAAGACCTCTTCCTTTTTATTGTTGATCTTAGACTGAATGTTCATATCACATAGTTAGTAGTAGAGCATGAAAATCACGAGAAACATTCGTCATTTTAAAAGCACAGAGGAGGCAAGAGTGTGTGTCCTCTCACATAAATAATACTAAGAAAGAAAAATATATTGAAAAATGCATCAGAGGCTGTAAAAATCTCTCATCATCATGCAGAATCTTCAAAGAATGGGCATAAAAAAACTAAAAAGGACTTGAAAAAAAGATCAGGCATCCCAAAGTAGGCGGACAATAATGGTATGTGATGTTGCGCAAGCCGAACAAATGTGAATAAGTTGTTTCCCAACGAAACGTTTAAATTGTTTTGCTTTTTAGCAATTCCGTGGTTTACAATGGTAGTTTACTTAGCGTTTCAAATACGAAATTTAAAACTTAAATGACACTAGCAAAAGCAACTAAAATAGTCTATTTAGTGATTTGTTACACAGATTTTAATTAGAATTAGTTTCGTTTTCTGCAAAAAACAAATATATCTTAACTATACCGCCTAGAAGGGATTTGTGCACTTGTGTTCCCATGAGGAAATCAACCTCTGCCAACCAAATTAGCATTCTGAGTAATCTTCGTTCATTTCTGAAAAAGAACGTCCCAGTGGAAATCGTTTGAATGTAAACCGTTGCATGTTTTTGTCCTCAGTGGTGATTGATCATTTGGACAGCAAACCTTTGCTTGATTTTCTTGTGGATGAACTGACCTGGCCAATACTTGGGGGAGAGTGGGATGAATCCCAGTTCAACTTGGAAAAGACCATTTCGACCTTGCGAGGAAAGTACAACAACCAAGTTTTAATGACATTCTTAGTACGCAAGTACAATGGCAAGCACGTATTGCAGGTGGGTGACGACATGGAGTGTTGACTACTGCAATCGACACATAAGGAAGTAGCTGCGAAAAAATGAGCTGTTTCAGCAAACTGTGCACTCCCAGAAAGTGATAAACTTCTACAAAAGATTAAATAAAAGTTTTCTATGTAAGCATGATCCAACGGCTTGCAACACGCCTTGCTTTTAACTACAAGTGCTTTAATGTGTGAATCACAATGCATAACTACGTTACATCTTATTAAACGAAAGAGTGACGGAGGCATGACAGGGACATTGTCTTGCATGCCCTTTCAAAAAGGGGGCAACAGGAGCAGAGACACCTTTATCACCTAGTAAACACTACGTATGTTTACTTCTATCAGCTTGATTTGCGTGTTCTTTTAACAACAAACCATAACCGTTTTGTTTGCTGATTTTATAAAACTTTGCATGCATTCTAATGTAAATATCTCGAACGTTCAAATGAATGCTATTTTAGAAAGAAACAAGCAGATTGGTTACGAAGATTTGTTTTTATAAATTTCCATAACCCTCAACTCTTAGCTGCCCCCTGCTCTACCGCTGCTCCAGCTTTCGTGGGTCAAGCTCACGCCAAAACTCATTTCCCAAATAAGCAATGTGGCATGCATGAAAACGGAAACAAATCTTGGAACTTTCAACCACTGGAATTATCTTTGAGCGAAACATTTTGTTCCCTTCTTGCATGTGTTTTAGGTGTCATGCAATGTTCAAGAGGCTTCTCGGGCCGCGCTGGTCTTGTGGGCCACATTTACATACTTTTGAAAAACGTGCCTAGTTAATAGCACTACACAGTACAAATTACAGTTTTTTGTTGCTTAACCTAGCATATAGCAACACGTCATCAAGAAATGGTCCGGCACACCTTAAGATTTCGTTTATCGCTTTGGATTTCAGCCCGAAGCGTCCTGGCTGATCAGTAAGAAACCTAAGCGCATCAGATATTGAAGTTAATCGCAGTTCTAATGCTGAGGGTTTTTGCTCCCGGTGTTGAAGGTTAAAATTGATACTTGCTTATATCTCTTCCGGTTAGATCTTGAGAATAGAGCAATGAGAAACACAACGGCATTTCAGGTTTCTAACTCTTACTCAACAGCAAACATAAATAAACCGAAAGCGGTGGTTAAAATTACTTGAAAGTTGCAATCGAAGCAAAGGAAATTTTCTAACTTCCAAAGACTAAAAACGTAAACAAAAACTTGAAAAACGAAACGTACATGAGCTTGACAAATGTGCAGCATTTCTTCACTTTCAAATTCTCCTCATGAAAAGTGGAATTAAAGAGTGTTACCGAACGTACAGGGAAAGCTCACTTTGTTAAATGTGACTTGGGAATATTATCTAGACTGCCTAATAAGCTCACGCAAAGAACAATTTCATTAACAATGATGTCATGACCAAGATAAGAATGGTCCTACCAAGTGGATTTGAAAATCGTGTGCTGAGCGCTGTTTTCAAACTGAACTTAAGCTTGTGTTTGCCAGCTGTGGTGTGTGTCTTGTTCTTTGTCATTGTAATAACACTCAGAATAATTTCTGTCGATCTCCTCCTTTGCTTAGATTTAGGTATGTCCTGTTTTGATTATTTTCAGAGTTGGAAAGGAAAGATGGTATTGCCTTTCTCTTATTATCTGAACAGCCGGTACCGACGCGTGAGTAATTGACAAACGTTCTTAACTTATCGTGCAAATAAACATAAGCTTGTTCTGACGGCAGGTTCATTCGTAGTACCACACAGGGATGCATGGTAGATAACAAGTGTGCGTAAGCTACTGTAGAGGTTGTGTCAAAGGTTTGGTGCAAAGCGTAAATGTTTTAAATATTATCATCAGGATTAAAACCGTACCTAAACCAAGCGGACTTTATACTTTCGTCAAGCTGCACAACTCTTCCACAAATTGATCCCTTAACTTTCAAGATATACAAACACTTTCATGCCGTGAAATTCTGGTCTGCAAAGTTGTTTTCAGTAGCGCTTTGACGTCATCATTTTACCTATAAACGTACAGTATTTCGAGAATGCGTCGCCAGATGTTGTGCTAAAGGTGAAAAGCTTTGTATAGAAAAATTGCTTTCTTCTCACAAAGACAAGGTGATCTCATGAAAAGGACGATGATGAACACAATACCCTCAAATATAATTTGTCGCTTAAATCAGACTTGCAAGATAAAACCAATATTTCAAGCAGAGCGCATTTATTATGGCCATTCATGGGAACTTGTAAACAATTGGCTCTCTTTGTTTTTACTTCGTTGTTGAACAGGCCGGTTGTTGTTGAATTGAAATCACATTCATTTCCAACTATAGACATGTTATCGGCAGATTGTCTTTTTTTGCTTTCGCAGAGGTTGGATGCCTATTACTCCCTCTTTCGAGACATTGCCCTGATGCTAGGTGCTGATGAAGAGAGGGTAGATCATGACGTTAAAAGCGTGAGAGACTTCGAAAACAGGATCGCGTACCACAAGTTCCACGACTGGGACTTTTTGACCTTGGAAACCATCGGAAACATGAAGGAAATCTTACCCGGTGTGAGTAAAAGTTAATAAGAGCAAAATCACTGTATTAGCAGCTACTGCTATATTACAAGTGTATTAGGTGCTGTTGTGAGATGTTTACGGGAACAAGTAAAAAATGCAAGTTTTGATTATACTGATTTTATTTTGCATTCGCTTACGTGATAAGGACCAAAAGATCTCAAAGTTAGCTCACTTTCACTTCACAAAATGACATTGCTAAAATTGACACTGTTTGCAAAAATCTGAATTGTATCTCTTACGTATCAGCTTTATAAAAATGCTATCATTGGAATAAGTCAAAACTGTGAGAGAATCGTATTAACTGACAGAGGCAAATACAAATTTCCATAAAATTTTTCCTTTTTCGTAACTGTCTGTTTTCCTCTTATTTCATCAGTTTTTCTTCAAGCTTCTCAATAGTTTGGTAGGAAATGAGTGAACGACTGAGTCGAAACGTCTTGTCTCTTTTTCCCACATTTCCTATTTAAATTTGAGCATTTTATACTCCAGAACTAACCTACAACTGGCGCAAAAATAGTTTCAGAGCATTCGAGTAGCGTCCAAAGTTATTCCAGAACAACGAGTAACATACAAAGTGCATTAAAAATTTGCGCAGCGAGGTTTTTTTCCTATTTTCACAAATTTCCTGTTCGTGGAAAGAGTGCATCATGCCTGTTCAGTAAAATTTTCATGAATGCTTCTTGCTTAAATGTGGTAGAAACCACGCGCATTTTAACATCTTTCAAGAGTTTTACTACGCTTCATAACAACGAGTTGACCTAAAGAAAAACACTTAGTTAAGAAAAAGCTTCGTGTTGATTGGTTATTTTTAACGTTTAAATATCCGAAACGTTTCATACGAAAAGTGCTGCATAAATGAATGAATGAATGAATGAATGAATGAATGAATGAATGAATGAATGATAAAAAAGGCAACACTATAAGAAAACCTAAGAGATGTTTTGTCTTTTTTCTCAGATTGATTGGTTGTACTTATTCAAGAGTATGATAAAATCATATCCGATTACTGGATCGACTCAAATACAAGTTTGGAATATTAACTACTTAAGAAATCTTATACGAATCATTGGCGAAACCGATAAAAGGTAATACACAGTGTTAAAGTTGTATGTTTTCCGGTTAAAACCTGTTAGACACATTGTTGTACAGTTTCACCGTCCACCGTAGTTGCGTATTGTTCAGGATATTTGCAATATTTTACGTCGTATCCCGTAGCACAAAAATACGCCGGTTTATCACGAATTACTCCGGTTAATCAGCGAACTGTAAAAGCAAAGCTCCACTGTAATTAGTGTCGTTTTGTGACGTAATTGCCTGCCAGGTAGGTGTTCGCGGTGAGGTTGTGAGGGAGAGAATAATGTATGCAATACCAAGGGCGTACGCAAGGGGGGGGTTGGGGTTAAAAAACCCACTTGACCTTGATATTTTACAAAAACTTTATTACCTGCGCAAAGGAGCTTAATTGTTTGCGCATACTTTTTGCTTGTTAATTTGTCGACTTAATGCAAATACCACGGAATAAATTTGCATGCAAAGTTCGAGGAACATTGTAAATGGGCCAAAAAGTAATAATTAGGTTTTGGTGGGAATCTGGGTTATCGTTGACGTCCAGAAATCATCTCACCACTTTTTGCAGACCTTTCGTCCACTACGCATGTTTAAGATTGTGTTCCGCGATAGTTCACTTTATCCGAAACGATTGTCTTTATTTGTCTGCTGTGGCTGATCGCAAGCGCTGACCGCATTGGCTACACTGGCAATTTCTGTAGCATGATAGAACTATTGCACGTGCTCAAAAGCAGCTGTTTTGAACACAGAAGCATCCAGGCATTTGATAATGTCTCAGCAGTGAAAAAGGGAAAATAAAAGTTTGCTGGACTTCTATACATAACGAAAAATTGAAAGTTTTCTTGCGTAGGCAACTTTATGTTCATTTTCAATTCTTGTGTAGTTTAGCAAGATTCGATCTTGCAAACCACAGTGTGTGCCAGCCAGTTCAGCCGTACACTATGCTCGACTGCTCGTATTCGACATAATACAGTATAATGCAGTCTCATTTTGCAGTTGTAAATTGCTCTGGCGTTGTGATGAGTGTGTTTTAGATATTTTTGTAGTTATGAACTGCTGCGTCGTAGCGTTGGGTTTGTTTTCCTCCGATGTCGTAACTTGGAGCGGTGATAGTTTATATTCAGCGCAATGACACTTAAATAAGGGGTGTGCGTGTAGAAGAATATGCATATTATGTCAAAAAACTTAGCGGAAACGTTGGTTTGGAAATATGAATATGACATCAAATTGTGACGTCACAAACAGCGCACATCAAATAAAAATGACCATCATATACCACTGAATGACCCCCCCCCCCTATTAAAATTTTCTGCGCACGCCACTGTGCGATACAT
>JGI24158J21664_10004906_pt1 | contig 17357 bp, 11 predicted proteins | sample Ectturendosymbi3_FD_21664 | JGI IMG/M metagenome (IMG submission 21664)
AATTTTTTTTCGAGTGCAATCTACTAGACTGGCCGCGTGTTTTGAGAGTTTCGCCGAGTCGCTAGAGCGAACAGGAGCGGAGATATTCATCTGCAAAACCATGTGCGTTTAGGTGTTTTTTTTGCCGAAAATCTCCAAAACCAGCCGGGTGCCAAAGTTTTAAGCACCATAGGCAGTTCTCCCGCATGTGGTGTAGTGTTCTTTTCTTATTGTTTTTTTATTTTAACATTCTTTTTTATTCATGGCACTGTGTTTATTCATTGCAAACAGTGTATAATATGCTAACAAGTTATCAAACATTGAAATTGCTGCAACTTCAAACATTTTAGCTTATAAATCCTGATTTTTTCAGTTTTTTGAGAAAAAGGCATTGCATGAAATACATCACATTTTTGATTGTGAAGCAGAAAGCAAGATTTATAAATTGAGTATCGGTATCAGCTATCGACCCGTGAATGGCTGATATATCAGCATCGGCCTCAAACAGCCATATCAGTTAATCTCTGATTCATACCTTCTTGCCATTAGTTTCCTATCGATGTATGAATATATTCGTACTTCCAATCCCATGGCAACAGATGCGTCCCAGAGTACAAACTCTTGTTTACAAAGTGGATGCCAGAGGTTGCTCAAAGGCAAGCTCCAAATCACATAACTTTCACCATTAGTATTCATGGCCAAAGTGGCCAATACAAGTAACTGTAGCCAAAATGACCAAAACTTTCACTGTTGGTAACCTTGGCTCAAAAAGGCCAATAAAAATGTCAGATGTCCATACAAAAATCTTTCCTTGGCATTTGATTGTAGGTAAGCTTTTGTATGGGCGTATGGCAATTTTTCTCAGCCATTTTGGTCACGGTTGCTTTTATTGATCACTTTGGCCATGAATGCCAATAGTGAAAAAGCTTTCCCACAAAAGTTGATCAGGGTTGACACTAGGGGGAAGTTTATAAAGTTGAAAGCAGCAAGCATTGATCTGAAGATTTTTTTTCAATTTCGTGTTTGCTTGTACATGAAACACCACATCATTTAGAACAGTGCTCTTAAACCTTGTCATTGCGGAACACCATGATATGCTTCAGCCTTTCTTATGGAACCCCCAATAACAAAAATTCATCCAGCAGATTGATTCCATCAAACCCCTGTTGAAGAATACTGATTCAGAATATGGCTAGGCCAGAAATTCTCAAGAAAAATCTCATGAAAAAGTAACTCCATTGAGAACATATGTAGGTTTTATTTTCCCCACGAACAAAATATGCAGTAATTGCAGCATTAACCAAGGCATTGATGGGTTTATATATTTCCAAGGAATGAACATTGCATCAGTGTTTTCATTTTTTCAACTTGTTGTTTGTTTATGCATGAAGTATGATAAGATTGAGGCGGTTGTTACGTTAAACATTCTAAAGAAATTACATCTCATGAAAAAGCAGCTCCATTGAGAACAATGGTAGGTTTGATTTTCGAAGGAGCAACACTTGCAGTAAATGCAGCATCAACCAAGGCATTGATAGTTCTAAAACTTTCCAATCAATCAACATTGCTTCAATTTCATTAGGTTTTCAAATTGGTGCATGTTCGTGCTTGAAATTTGGCAAAATTGAAGCGGTTGGTAGGCTACAAATTTGAAAGAAAAAAGCTTACAAAAACGCAGCTCCATTGAGATGGTTGTTAGGTTTGGTTTTTGTATGCATCATGCATCGCAAGTAACTCTTTCGCATCTGGTGTGTTTCGAGCATTTCGTGCCAAAACAACCGGATTGCACGTGGCTTTTTAGTAGTGTAACTCTGGCGCCGAAGCGGTAGAGAGCTGTTCAAAGGCTCAAAAGACTCGGCATGTCTTGTAGTTGAAAATGAAAAAATTGTTTTGGTTGGGGTTTGCAGATTTTTTGAGTGACGTCATAAGTGGAGGGAGGACTTTCAGGTCACCTGGGCCCAAACTGTTAGACGGTAGTATTTCGCTGAAGTTGTTGAAAACTAGGCTAAAATCCAAGTCTTTTGATACTTTGGATGACCTGCTGGGGCTTCAGGTTCAAACGTTATGACCTGAAGTACAATGGCATGTTGAAAATGAAGAAAAAATCAAACTTCTCTCTGCCTACAAAACAGGTTATTAGACACCGCCTCTGCTACTCTGCTGTTTGTCCACCTCTGGCAGGTCATGCGTGTATGCATGCATTTTAACAAATGCTAAAATCTTCGTAAGATCTTAGTTGTGCCTCATTGATGGATATGCACAGGTGTTGGTTGGTTGGACAGATGTGAACACTAGTGGGGAAGGGGCGTAATGAGGCTAGATGGTGCCGAGGGCAAGAAGCCAGTTTGGTGCCCCCATGTTCGAACCTGAGGTTTTTCGGAGGGAAAGTTACTGTATTGTAGAAAGTACTTGCAACATTGTTGGGACTTTTTGGTGCCCCCAACAGACACTTGGCACCCTCTGCAGTGATCTGGTGCCTGTGGAATTGTGCCCCCCAAAGATTCATGAATAAGTCACAAACATGAATCACCCTACCAATGATGATATCCAATATAAATTGAAGATGATAATATGAAAGGCCTTAGTGCAAGTCGTGCATGACAGTTTAAATTGACCTAAAATAGGGTAACACAACTGACGTGTGGGCATGGGGTGGAGACAATTTTAAAACATGACCCCACCAACTACTGTGCATGGTTGTAGATTATACAGAATTTCATCAGCTCTTTTAAATCTCAAACTCTCTTTTTGAATTTGTGTTCTCAGTTGGTAAATTTCATCCACGAATGCTATGCACAGCTGTGATTTTACCAAATGAAGGCTCGCGGCATTAACGGCGAACTATTTCACACTGCCCTAAGGCTATGTGTACTTTCAATCTTATGCCCGCACATGTTTCATATCCTGAAGTTCATGTGGTCATGCGAAATAGTTGGTCATACGATCTCAAGATTGTCCGGAGATGAACCGCTGTGCCGGATCTGTCGAACTTGCTGTGGTGAAATTGCTCGCGAGCTTAGCGTTTCTTCGTTTTTGTACATCACGTCTGATCAAGTGCGCATCTCAACGAAGTGTGTTTGTTTTGAGTCTTGTCTGCTCTTCACGCTTCCGATGCTATCTGCGCTGACAGATACAATCGCGTTTTTTTGCGATGTCTCGCATACAATGCATCACGAACAAAAAAAGTAAAATATTGGGCGAGACAGGATAATACTTTGCACTTTATTTCCATATCTTTTATATTTCGTGTGTATAAAATACTGACTGACTTATTCTTGACATTGTGTATGGGTTTACTGAAGTGGTGCTGGAAAAAATAGCGGAAACGTACCTGCACTAGCGTCCTTATAAGTGGCTAATTTTTGCTACCGTTGCTGAAATGGAGCTTTGATCACAGTGAAAGGTTTTTGTTGGGTACGTCGAGCGTTACATTCCGGGCCATATGTGCTAATATTGTATCCTGGATACAGCTTCGTTGCCACGATCAAACCCTAATCGGTATTGAACGCTGTTCTCGTTTCTGTTGTACTGGGTGAAGTGCACCTGTTCGAGAAATAACGGTCTTGATAGTTTTTCAGGCGCACCGGTGTTCCGCTTAATAATATCGTTAATTATTGCGGCTGATTGGCGTTTTGCACTAATGTCACTTATATATAATCCCCTCATACGCAGTGAGAATTATCCAGTTGCTTGCTGTGTTGCGTTGAGTGTTGAAATACACTGTAAGCGAAGATTATGCAGCTGACTGAGCTACTCGTGGTGTTGGCTTCGTATTCCTCGCACTGCGCTTTGAAGGTGAACTATAAAATGCGTTTCAAGGTAGTTGTTAAGACTGTTTAATCTGAAGAGTAGAAGCCTGACCTGTTCTGTCGCGATCCGGTACTGCTGGCTCAGACAAAGACGGTGGTTCTACACAGGCCATACAAGTTGTGGTTGCGGAGAGCGATTCGCCCGGCCATGCGCATTTCGAGAGAGCAAGTGGAGTGGCGACCACGTGGTCGACAATCATCGCCACGAGGTTGCCTTGTGCTGCCTACCACGCACAACTGTGCCGTACTGCTGAAAAAGAGCCGCATGCGCAGGATACCGAACCAGTAAGATTGCTTCCACATATTTATTTGCCCTTAATGATGCACGTCGGGATGTTGTACCCAGTGCACCTGTTTCTGAAATTAGTGAGACAGTCTAGTCAGGTTTTTCGTCACATTACGTATGACTAGGCACGTGCCGAAAAAAGCAACCAAGGTCGCAGTCAGATGATTGTTGCAGGTTAGTTTCCTCTCTCGCAGTCATAAACGAAGTGGTTAAACTGAAGACCGCATTAATTTTAACTGCAAAGATTTTTCTGAGAACTTGTTGCAATTTTTTTGGTGAAGAAGTTGCAAGGCCTTGTAAAGCATATTATAAACCTTGTGTGAGATTTAAACAAACTTCGCGTGCTGCCTTCATTTGTTGCGCTAGTACCGATTTGGCAGATACTTCATTTTTAAGATTATCGGGAGTTATTTGCAGTGGAGTTGACAAAATTTGCAGATTATATGTGGCAAAGCCGATACGACTGTAAATCTCAGTTACAAGTTTTTTCTCGTTGTGTTCGTCGGCAGCCATCATTTAAATACGGTATCAATCTCACTCTCACAGAAAGTTCTTATTTTGCGTAGTTGCGTGTTTTGTCCCGCTGACCAGCTGGCATTGAACCAGTTTCTCTTACAGATCGCTGATATTTTGAAAACTGTTTTTCCCCTCAGAATCCTCAGGCCTGTTGGGAAACGATTTGGCGCTGTTTGCTGAAGGAAGCTTTTGCTGTCCTCCGTTTACCGCGTTTTGTTCTGCCGCAACATGAAACTCGCATCGCTGTTCGCTCTGTGATACTGGATTTTGTTTGCGTAGAGCCAAAGGCGTTACGACTTACGAGAAGGTGCATTTATCCTTCAAAGCTTTTACCTGCGCTGTGAAGCGTCTTCCCACCAAACGCGAAAAGAAAACAAACGTTCGTCCATTAAAAGAGAAAAAACTTAAGTGAGAGGACCACGAAACGGGCGCCGTACATACGCTGTGTGAAAAATGAGCTTGTTTTATTTGATTTGACGTCAAAAGCGCTTCGCGACGTTTTCCGTACAATTGAGATACAAGCAGCGTACGCATCCGTGAGTGTATGTCTAGAAAGAGAAAAGACGAAGTTGGTGGCGCGGTACGTTAAAAATAACGCGAGCTTGAGAAAGAANGAATTCCGCGATNACGAAAACATCCTTGATGCTGTCAGTTGCTGGTTTCGGAGTCATCATACAGGGAGTTTTGGAGCGTTGGAAGCAGTTCGCATCTAATACTGCCTGGTAATGATGATTCCGCGGCTTTGCACCTTCGTCGAGATGAATGATGACGACCCGTTTTACACCTGATGAAAAGTTCATGTCGATCTATCTCAGCTGTAGGTGCAAGTGAAACCAAAGTAATGTATGACAGACGTTTGAAGTGCTAAACTGATTTGTACGAAAATATCGTGCACCCCAGTGAGGCAAAGGGTGTCTTGCTTTAGAAATATGTCGCAGTCCACAGCGTTATTAGAGCGAAAATTGGCAGCTGTGAGCAATGTTGTATAGTCGTGAATGGTTAACAAAGTCCCATTGCTTTTTAGTAGCAGTGGAAGTTTAGGATGTACCCTGAAGCGTGGGCACTGAACGCACTTANGTTTAAGTGCCAACATGAACTTGTGTGGNATGTTGTTGTGAGCATTCGTTTGTTTTCCTTTGAACTANCATGCGCAGTGAAAGAGTCGCCACAAGTTTTGGCGCGAGGTAAGTCGGGAGCTACGGTTGACTAGTTCACGCGGATTTCGTTGAGCTGCCGTGAATAATGCACGCAATGAATGCGGGGCAGGAACCTATTATTTCAGATCAAACGCGGGTAAAGGGTTTTGCTGTTGCGTAGCTTTTTGTTGCAATTATTTTTTTAGTAACTTGGCGCTCATTGTTTAGGGAGACCGAAAATTATTTGTGCGTGTTCTGTATCAATCAACATTATGTTGTTCGAGGATGCTGCGTGTAAATGCTTTCGTTAATAGTTTCCTGCCATATCTCATCCTTTGTGAATTATCTCATTGCTTTCTGTGCGTTCATGATTGGCAGGTCACCTATGCCGGTGCACCTCCTCTCTTGCCTTGTGCCATTTCATACAGATGTATGACATTAGGAGTCCTGCGAAAGCACCCATGCCATTGACACAAATGATCACGATATGTTGGTTAACACGCACAATAGATACCAACTGAAGCGTTGCCTGTATTTTCCGGGCGCACCTGCGTAGTTCTTCATCGCCCAACCACCCTTTTTTAGTTATTGGCACCCAGACATGCACAGTCTTATCTTTGCGGTGGGCACTGTGTTTTAGGAATCCTGTTGTTGTGGCAACGGCTTGGGTCGGGCTATATTTTGATACGCTAGGTTGCCTTGCTTTGTGACGGCCCAGTATTCGTGTATGATAATTTAAACCCTTGATAACCTGCGGTGTTGCTCAGAATAGCCAGTTCAGTGCAAGTGCGTAGCCAGTCGACACGTCAAAACTCGCAGTACGTCTGAAGTGGTGTCACAAGTGATCGGTGGTGTCCGCTGGCTGCTTCGGTCTACCATCGAAACCTTGTATCTTATGAATATGTCGACAGTTTTAGTGTGTTTTTAAAGCTGGAACGGGACACGCTTTATTTACATACAAATGTGGTAGTGAGCCTAATCTTTATCTTGCAGTGTTCTAGACGTGTGCAACGGTGGGCTAACACTGTCTGGTAAAGATGCGGCTTTCGTACCTCTTCATCAGCACCGATAGTTTAGCACTTTCGTGCAATTTGAGCGTTAGATTTTGGTTTTGTTTCGAGATGCAATAATTCCCGGCTGAAGAATTCCACGCGCACATTTTATCTCTCACTGTTAAAGTAGAAACTTGGTGGTGTGCATACCAGTCTGTTCTAGCAGACTTTGGCCTTGTTTGTTTGCATACCGGTGTTCCTACTTACTGCCGCACAAATAATTTTAGCTGGTGAAGTGTTGACATAAACGATATTCTCGAGGTTTTTCAGATTTGTATCAGCTATTCAGCTTTCTGTAGTTGACTAACACCAAGCCATTACAGCAATTCTGTTTGGCCTAACTTTTTCATCTAACATTTGATTGTAATGTTCATAAAGCTAACTGCCTGTGACTTTTTCATTGGAGGGTAGTTGCGAAGTAGTTGCATTCTCTCTTGCAGTAAACTGGAGAGAGAGAGCACGCTTATTGCACTGTGCGGAATACTAAGCGACTTCTTACCAGGCGACACACGTCTATGGCTTTGCCGCCTGGAAGATATTGTTTGATCCGCAGCTATCATCTAAGCCTAGTGTGCATAAGAGTGTAAAATATCCAACGCTTAACTGCTACTAGAACCAGGACAGCACCAGCGTGCAGGTCTACGAAGCTGCGATGATTGCGGGTGAAAATTCCGCGTTAAACACAAGCATCGTTGCCACTTTCTCTTGGTCCAACATTTTTGCCTCGAAAACGCTTCGTTGAACTGGTGGTGGTAGTCTTGCGAAGTACGCGTCACTTACTGCCGATATCATGACAAACTTTTTCCTTCTAAACTAAAGGCAGCAAAACCTGTTTGACTGTATGCGTAATTGCCATTTAGATAGCTCTTTTTTGTTTAACGAGCTGAATATCGTTCTTGGCATAGTGATGTGAGTCGCGCCCGTTGCAAAATGCGTTGTGTATGGGCGATCTTTGACAAATAAAACAACTTTTAACTAACACACGTATTTATTACAAAAGCCTCGATAAGTTAAAATCTGTCCTGAATTGGCCAGAGAGGAATCATACATTTTTTCGAAATTCTTAAACATAATGTGCTTTATTCGCGCGCTTATTGTCGTTATGGTGCCAACCAACCACAACTTCTGTGCGGTTATCAAAGGCGGGTTGTGTTGTTAAATGTTTAACAATGTTGATACCCAGGCAGAGCTGCTTCCGGCTTTAAACGTCCAATTCAGCCACGATCCTCAGCGAATGATGCAGTTAAGGAGCAAATTTGTCAAACAATGCAAGAAATACATTGGCGTCCCGTATAAGCAGAAGTACCACAAAGCTGGCAGTAAGTATGTATGTTGCTTTGCTCGTAAATGAACTTAGAGGAATAAATATCACTAAAGGCGTTTGTAAAATCCAAACGTTTCATAGTATTTCGTACGCTTCTCCCAAGCTCGGACATTTCCGAACCGTTGCTGTTGAAGGCCCATTGTCACTGAAGCGTTCAATCAGGAGGGTTTTATGAGATGGGGAGCATAATTCTTCCAATTTACCCAGAAACTTAAGAAAAAGTGAAAAAAATAATTTAATTTGCGATTCCGAAATTCTGTATCTTAATTTTCTATCAAATGAAACAAGTACCTGGTCAAATGTTCTGACCCCTAACAGCGTTGATTCCGCTACGGCTACGTTGATCACATACATCTTGCAGGAACACTGCACGTCATGTAATCGTGAGAAAGAACGAGCCATACACAGCTTTCCCGCAATATTTTGGTTGGCGCTCTTTTGCTGGTACCACTGATTTCTTACTTTCAGAACTTAACGTGGAGCATTTTTCCTATTTTACTGTACGACATTTTCGCATTCTGTAGGCTAAGTATCTTACCTGCTAAGGCTATGACTAAGTTGGATTGATCGTCCCTCAACCTGCACGAGTCACCAGTCTCAGGCGAATAGACCACGTGGGTGGAGCAGCGTTTTCTGCTCAGCAGCGAATCGTCCAATCAGGGAAGGAAATCTTTTGACATGAAGTCGGCTCTCTGCGCTATTTTTATTCTGCGTCAGCGTCTATCAGTACAGACTTGCTAATGTTTTGCAACGTTCTAAATAATATTTCTTGTTCGACTGGGCTGATGCATTAAGTGTCATGTAATTTGATGATGAAGCGGCAAGACGCATGTTTTATTACGTCACAGTGGACTTATGTACTAGACCGCTTTCGAATTGCGACGTTTCGTGTACACGTTTGTGCTTGAGAGCAGAGCTAACGCATCTGGTTTCATTTTGTAAGAGGGGTTTTTGGCCAAGCGTAATCGCACGACGCTGGCAGCCCATGTGTTTTGCAAACAACTTTCGTTTACTGATAAAACTCTAGGGAACTGATGTACAAATAAGTTCACAAGGCAGGCTACGAATTTTGGTTATACGGTGAATATCTGTTGGCAGCAATGCCAGTCTCGAAACTATAGACTTAAAACGGTTTCAGCCGCGCTCCAGCATGCGAGAGGGTTCTATCGCGCTTGCGCATGTGTGCGTGAAGGATGCGCGGATCAAGTTTCGACCGTACGTGAGTTATTAGTCCATTGCTTGGGAAGTGCTGCTGTGTTGTCACCATGCGCTGGCCGCGTGTTGCGATCGTCTGTTGCTTATAGTTGAAAGACATATAATTTTGTTCGAATCGTCTGTTTCTCGTGGTTGTGATCGAGTGTGAAGTCAATAAACCATTTTTCGGGTTCATGGATGTGAAGCAATGAGGAAAGACAAGGTGTTGGTTGGCTTGACCCAGTTTCAGACCTATGCCCTGCAGCTTTTATGCATCGAAGCTTTCGGAGTTCAATGTTGAGCCTGCACCTCCATATGTGCTTGTTCAACGAAATCGGTCATTCGCGTTTCCCTGTCCAACTCCGGCGTTGTGTCACCCAAAGCTTTTCATCTTTCACTGTGGAAAGTTATTGTGGTTGTTCGGCGTTTTCCAAGCTCAAACATTTTTGTATGCTAACCTGCCAAGATTGCGCGAACGAAAATTAAACCAGGCATTTTTTCCTTCGTTTGCCATCAGTCGCTACCAAGCAGTTTTCATGCGTGTCGTCGATTCTTGATTGTGTGTTGACAAATTCCTGATCAGGAAATGTGTATTGCCTCAGGACTGTCCCTCAGCTTTGCACCACGGAAAAGATACGTGTTGTTAAATTTGTCTCGATTTCCCAACGCGAACCAGCGCAAAAATCGCCCATGTCGCGAAAGGATCTGATTGTTTGAAAAGGCGCTTATGGGGAGGGTTTCATTGCGCAGCACCAGAATACGAATCGAAGCTGTTCTTGGACTGCTGTGGTTTGGTGCGGCGCGTAGTTCGAGATCTGCAGAAGGACTTCGGTTTTCGCATCGGCCCGTGGAACCAGGCGTACATGTATGACACCTTGCCTATTGTGGTGGAGAACGAATCAGACATGCTACCTGGCGATTTGGTGTTCATCTCCGGTCGTTACTTCAACGTTAAAAGTAAGAACATTGTGTCGATTGAGCTTTTGATGCGTTTCCTTGTACTTAACGAATATTAGCGACAAGTCCTTGCAGTGAAATGTGGGTATGCCAAGTTGTCACTCGTTGATATTTGGTAATATACTTTGATCTTAATGGTCTAAACGCTTAATAGTCTACATTTGTGATGTTGCACAAGAGTTACATGGCCCTTGTTTGCTTTTATCGTGAATTACAGTAAGCCAGAATGATGTCAAAGCTAAATATGTGGCGGGGTAAGTGGTTGCACTCACTCGTACTGTGCAAAAAACAACAGTGATCTTATTCCTTTGATCGGCCTGCGTTGCAACGCACACTCACTCTCGTGTGCTTTCATTCAAAGCCAGAAGTCAGCTACATGATATGGTTCATGTCGAAGTTTGGCTGGGAGATGGAACAAAAACGCTCGGCGCTCGATGGCACAGAGGCAAAGTGCAGGTAAACTTCTTTTTATTTAATGCTGGCCACCACAGTCGTGACTACGGTTCACTCGTTTTGATTTGTAACGCGACAGTTGCTCCTTTTGCGCGTTCACTCCTTGGACGGTTTAGTATGAATATGAAGCTGAGTTCAGCGTTGTACCAACTGCGTAACACAACGGCAGAGCATACTATGCTTCAACACACCGACTTTCGAGAAACATTTCCTCACGGCAGTTCAGATTTACTCCGCTGATATTCGTTGGTGACACAAAAATGACCTCCTTTAGTAGGTGAAGCCAAAGCGCGGGCGCTTGGTTGTGTTTTTAAGTTCGAAGAAGGAAACCAATATTTCCGAATTCTTGACGTTTTTTTGTTTCCAACGCCGCTATTGGCCGGATGTCAGGTATTAGTGGAACGCCTCAACATGTCGCGAATTCGAACGTGAATGAGCGCCATTAATTCTGCCAAATTGGTACTTCACCTGTTAAAGCCCTTTTCGATGTCCTGAAGCGCCGTCAGCATTAATCAAAACGTGCAGCATGTACCGCTGCACGAACAGTCAACCACAGTCCTTTGTCGCGAACGGTCGCCAGTGACGATGGGCTTGTTTGCGCGGCGTGAGAATTCGAAGTGTTAACAGTAAGAGCCTCGTGTCGTTTCGCGCTGGCTCGTCTTGGTTTCCGCCCACGCAACGATTTTGCCGCCCTTTTTCACGCTAACATTTCGGACCGATTGACGTTACGCTTCGTCGCTCATTCAGCACGTGACAATGACGCGCGGGCTTCTGAATGACGGCACAGCACGTGGCGCAAGGACGCTCAAACGTGGCAGAAACTTGCGTTCAGGTGGCGCTTTTTATGTGCTCTGCCGCGATTGACTTGGGTGGAAAAAGCAACGCGGTTTCTCGTGTCTCAAGCGGCATCAAAAAGGTGCTGCAGGTTAATTTTTCAGCGTGAAATATTCCGTCGTTTCTTGCAAGACGTTCAAGGTAGCAGTGTTCACATAAGTTTAGTGTAATGTTGAAAATTTCCAGCGGAAAACTGTCTGGCGTTGTTCGTCCACTTTTAAGGATAGATCGTTGTTGCCACTCACGTGTCGCAATCGCATCCTCGGAAACAGCGCGTAGTAGCAAGCACATTAGCTGTGTTCCTGGTTTCGTTCTGAGTTAAGTTGTTGGGCCTGATGCGCTGACGTTTCACTGCATAACACGTTGCATCGGTCGACCCGGTTTGCACAACACCCTACTTGCCAACGCCCATTTTTGTAAAATGATTTCATCGCGGAACCTGATCTTGCCGTAAGTCAAGGCATGTACTAGCGACGCAACTGTTTTACACATACCAATAGAACTGTATTTAGGAATTGGTATCGCGTGCGTAACCATATCGCTCGAAAAGCATATCTTAAGTCCTGGAATTGGTGGACGTGATGCCTTTGTGTCCGCTTCGACGCAGCGCCTAAATCTTGTAGGCTAGCCGGTTGGGTTGACAGCAGCTCTTAGGACGCAATTACGTTAATTTGCGTCAAGACAAGTTCTGGTTAGAGACGATTTTGACATTTTATAAGGATATTTCCGAGACATGCAGAAGGCTGTTTTTGTAAAGATAAAACGCCAACTGGTTATGCGTTGTGTGGGGCGAGATCGTCTGATTGTCTCAGTATAGCTTAATCTGTTTGTCAACCCACCTCAATTGACCGCGGGACTAAAAAAATGACCCTTTATAGAACTGCAAGTCGGAACTTAGCAACTTAGTTTGGGGCGAGAACAAATTATCGCTAATTCTTTTGCGCAGATCGTCGCTACGAGTTTCGGTACCGCACCATGGTATAGGAATTAGGCAATTTCGATGCTTTTGTCGGACAACCCTGAACAAGTCGTTTTGTGGTGAACGCTTTCGATTCGCTCTGCTGGCTTCGTGTAAACCATGCAAGCTTTTTCTATGGCGTGAAGGGCAAAACCCAACAGTGTGGCAGACGCTGGCCCCATAGCCTAGGGAAGGTCGAATCTAATTCAAAGTAAAACTTTGACTATTAAGATATTTTTGGCCGCTGTGGTGAAAAACTCGTAATCACATTCACTGGTGCGGAACAGGGTTTGGAGATACCTCTTTGCGAAGTCAGTTGTTGAAACGGGATTACAGGTAGGCAGCAGCGCAAGCCGTTCCACGCAGTGCAGGCCAAGATATTTCAGTTCTCAATGGCTCGCTTCCTTGTTACCGGCTTATACCACCAGGCGCTGGACAAGTCGTTTATTACTGACCTGTCGCACGTCTAACCTCTTTGAAAATCGCTCATTCCAGTGATAAGCTCGAAAGACCCTACTCGCGAATGAGTCTCGTCGCACTCATCTTGCTATCCGTATCTGTTTTTTTCGCTGAAACCTGTCGGCCATGTTTTGCTGAGACATTGTTGTCACTGAAACATTTCGGTCATTTGTCTTACAGTTATGTTAAAACTAGTGTTGATGTAGAAAACTCACCCGTTTTTTTAAAAAAACCCTTAAAAAAAACAAACAAAAACCCCACTCTTACTTTTCCTTTGAAAAATCTACTATGAAGTAAAAGGTGAAACAAGCAGCACACTCTTACAGTTAACTGTAAATTTTTTAAAATCAAACAAAACGAGCAGCAACGAAATTTGAAGGACTTGAAAAAAAAGAGAAGAATAATTCTAACAATTTGAGTAAATTTTAATGGTTCGCTTCTTCAGTTCTGTTTAATCAGTATATTTTAACCAATTTGTGTGCCTTCTTTACAACTAAACTTTTTCAGATGTTGGACCATACCGAATCATGTGCTGAAAATATACACTCTATAGATGCTGAGCTAGTAGGGCATGCACCTAAACTTGACGTGAATCTGCAGAGGTTGTGTGGGAGTGGTTTTTCTCTGTTTGCTGTGTGCATGCTTACGTGGTCTTACCATTTGCGGCGAACTGACCAACAACACTTTGCGAAAACAAGATGGGGTACATTTCTTTACCCTCAATTTTGAATGCAATAATAGGTAGAGCAAGTTATTAAGGCGTAATTCTGAAAATGGTGATATTGCATGACGCAATAAAAGCAAATTCATAATGGGTTTTTCCGTTTTTATTAAAAAAAGAACAAAAACCTGTTTCTGCTTAAGAACCCAAAAAAACGTTTTTTTTAACCCAAAAAACGGGTGGGTTGGGTTTTTGAAAAAAAACGGGTTTTTCTCAACCCTGGTTAAAACTTGCCATAACTGTGTTTTTTCGCCTATATTTTGAAACATTCTGACCGAAATGGCTTGATTTTTTCCGTCATTTCAAAAACGTTTCGGTCTATGACCGAAAAAAGACAGACCCGTGCACGATGTAAAATAAGATCCTGCGTCAGTGTGCGTTTGTTATACGACGCTAGTGCGCTGAGTATGACAAGCAAAAAGCACACGATATCTGCTTTTGCTCGGTGAAAACTGGCACTGGTGAACTTCGGTAGCACGGGTTTCTTTGCGACCACACACGGTCCTGCACGGACATTTTTCACTGTCCAGATGCCGCCAATAAACTGAGGTCAGTGCTTTTTGCTTTCCTCCTGCTGGAAGTGTGCGCGAGCTTTACGCGCTGTGAAATTTACTCGAGGCTGGTTTAGATAACCGTTCGCGCGCGTTCGTTTCCCGAACCGGATCTCGGAACTACATAAACGGTTGTTAGCCGAAAAACGTCACCGCAAAACATGTTGTTGGCGTCCCGGATGTAGAAAGAACGGCGGCAGCGCCGTGTAATTGCATTTTGTTTTCAGGTATTTGATTCTTACAAATTCGAGAGCACGAGCTACCACAGCATGGAATATCATTTTCGATCGATTGACACCTGGTTGCAGGGAATTTGCCGGAGGTACGTGAAGGGTCTTTAAGTGGTGGGCACTGCAGGGATCGTGCCATTTCATGTAAACGTTTCCCGGGTTAAACTTGCGTTTGGGCAGGAAGCAGCATTAGTATAAAANTGAGGTATACGATCATTAACGGTGNTGAAATGCNGAGCAGCAAACTACGGAAAGTAAAAAGTGCAATTAAATCGAACAAGCTGTTGGAATTGACGAAGTNGGCTCCAAGCGCTGCTCGCGAAAATTTCCCCAGGCCCTGACGCACAAGGTGGAATATCAATAATTTCTCCCGAAGTAAAACTGCGCTTACGTTTTCACGCGAACTTGGCAAGGTGTGAAAAGTGAACTTCAACCCGGCAAGGTGTGAAAAGTGAACTCCAGCAACTTCAACCCGCACATTACACTCATGTTGCGAGCTTTGCAAAGTAGGTGGTCTGATGGTCTGTCAAAAGCCAGTACGTCAAGGTGCGTTATCGGACCGCACCGCGCCAGCGCCTGAGCACCCAACGGCGTGCGAGAACGCTGCCCGTAGTAAACGGCCCGCGTTTTGTAAAGCGGAACCGTGTCTGTTGTTTCGGGTCATTTCTGTGCGTTTTTTACGTGAACCGCGTTTCCACGGCATCAGACGTCACGCGACTCGTCACTTGACATTCTCCCAGTCGCACTTAGGTCGACGTGGCGCTCTTCCCTGTGGCCTTGCGGTTTGCCAAGTCAGCCGTGGATGCGAACTGCAGCGGAAAATTTTTTGCATAATGGCTTTGATACCGATTGCTTTCTTTAAAGAGATCTTTTAAAGTTTGCCCCCATCACAGCCTTGGAACGTTCTTCGACGCCAGCGCACTGAGCAGGACAACTGTTTTTGCATCGTGTACTTGGTTTGATTGCGTTCGTCGCTATTATTTCCAGCACTTTTGGAGACATTTTTTCGTATTTTTTGAATTCCCATTTCTTGTACGGGTTTTGGTCGCAGGAGATTTTGAACATTCTCAGTGCGCCCCCCGATCGGCCATTTGTTTCCAAATCAGTGCGGTCGGCGTAATCGTGGCCCTGGGCCTTTCGACGGCATCTGGTGCGTCACCAATCGAATTCTGCAATTCAAACCTTCACAACATGTCTTTGTCTCAAGCAGAAGTACACGACTGACGTCCTTGCTCGTTACCATTGCTTAAATTGTACGGTCGCGTCTTGCGATGCTGTAGTTTCATAATTTCAGACAATGTTGGCGATCTACTGTGCCGGTGGCGTAGTTTGAATTTTATTCGCTACTCACGAAGGAACTGAAAACTCGGAAAATCCCACATTTCCTGATGTTTCGTGACTCACTGTATTTCCGCGCTGTTTTCGCGATCTTGTGCCGAATAGGGCGCGTAGTCGGCTTTCATTATTCGATCAGGCAGAAAGTGCGTCCAACCGTCGAAGAGTTTTTCGAGCTTTCGCCCCAAGATCGACTCGACTGCAATTGCAAGGCGAAGTCCATCCGTTACATCGCACCTGCCATTTCAAGGAGGGGCTAACATTCCGAAGAATGCACAACACGCTGAGTTCGTCATCATGAGATACTCATATAGCCCGTGGCTCATAATGCGATGGCCAGTTTACGTTGTAAAAATCCAGATAACAATCGCCTTCTTTGATTTACTTCGACATGTTTATTTTATTTGAAGGTGATCAGTAGCTGAAATATGCTGACTGTGCTTGAAAAACTGCTCAGCAATAAGTTTTTTTTGGGGGGGGAGGAAATGGGCATCTACAAACTCAAGTTTCATTTCAATTCGTCGTACCGCTGCTGCTGTTAGCTTGTTTTTAGTCACAAGCTTCTTTCGCTGGAATGAATCTACCAGTCGTATTGTGGTATCGCGACCCCAGAAAGTTTGCGCCGACGCAATGTTACGCAATGTTTAATGACGCAATGTCATCTTCGGCACAAGATCATAGTTGAGGGCAGTGATGCACCTTTCATGCCACCGCTCACGCATAACGAACTTTACGCAACAAAATAATCACATCAGCTAATGGAACACTTGATATGTTGAATGGTTAATTTGTAAGAAAAACATTTTTGGCAACTTGAAGTTGTGTATTCAGCTTCGGCTGCGTCAACTAGGGCTATTTCAACTAGACGTGTGTCCAATCCTGCTTGAAGTTAATTCCTTTGCCTCCACAATCTTCCCATTTTCGGCAAACGCACTTATGGAACCTTTCAGGAATATGGAAAAATGGCGTCCACCGTTTGCGAGGTTTTATAAGGTGTTAAATGTTTGTTTAGTTTGTCTTGCTAAAATCTCACTGGCACCCCCTGCCGAACTCGACCTCACTCTTGTTGGGGAGGGTCTGCCTGATGCGGTCAGAGTCAATGCATTTTGAGTTGGATTTAAAAGAAGGGTTGATTCTACTCCTTGCTCTGGACAATAAGCAATAAACACAAACCCGAAACGATATGAAATTTACCTAGGGGCTCGTGACTTCAAAATAAGGTATTTCTACGCGATCTCTATCATCCTCAATGGATGTTTCAAGGAGGGTGTTTTAGCTGGCAGGGGACGTTACATTCGCAGAACATTGTATTCACAATTTTGAGTTGCATCGTGTTATAGCCGTCAATTCAACCAACGTCCCATGTTCTGTCATCGTCACATTGCTCAACTAAAATGAGAAGCCGATTAAACATCGTTGAGCGCGGTGGCGCGAGAGCAGAGCCTGAAGGATCTGAACCAAACATTGCCACGATTGCGAAATAGCAACACGCGTATGGTTTCCATTAACTCTACAGTAGCCCTGCTGAAAAATCATCATTTCATCGTAACCTTCGGCATAAAA
>JGI24158J21664_10004907_pt1 | contig 17352 bp, 14 predicted proteins | sample Ectturendosymbi3_FD_21664 | JGI IMG/M metagenome (IMG submission 21664)
TTTTTTTTTTTTTTTTTGGGTAAACAAATACGCGCTCGCTATGAATCTGATTTCACCCGCGGCGACATTTTGACATGGCGAGCGGGAGCACGGCAGCGAGTCTTTCGCCAGCGATGCAATGTAGCAGACGACCGCTTGACGCAAAATGCTTTGTGTATAAAACAATACAGCGCTCATGCCTTCATCAATCTCAGACAAGCTCATAACGTTGGATGTCTTGCATTTCAAACGATAACAGAAAAGACAGATGAGATTCTTAGGTGAAAAGGCGAACGTCTTGGTCGGTTTTCGGAAAATCACGGGAATTGAACAGAACGCCTAGCAAAAACACCTATAAACGAAAGGCACGTGTTTTGCCGGTCGCAAACAGACCGAACGCTTTATGCGAAAACACGCGTTTAATCTTCAGTGATCCGAGAGCAACACTTTGCGTTGCGGCAACGCGCAATCAATCGAAGGCGAAGATGAGCTTATTACGTAAGCGTCGAACTGCATCAGTGACGGAACTCGAGAAGGAGCCGTTCTTAAAAAGTTGTGCGAAGAAAAGGACCGAGCTTCAAGTTCATTTCACAAAACAAAAGTTTGCTGTGTCATCAAAACCACAACCACTTGAGCGGATCAACAACGTTTCGCACTCACAGATGCCAAACGACGGCTCAAGAACATACGTCCCGGTAAACCAACCAGACAATGTCCTTATTAAGAAGCGCATCGTTTCTCAAAAATGTGCAACCACTAGCTGCGTGCGGCGCGATACCACTCACCCCAGACGCAAGCGCGGCTCCCGCGTATGACGATGACCAGGGAGCCACTGACCAGCTGGATGACGCAAGTTCCGGCTCCGCAGCGCCGGGAGTGGCGCGAGGCTGCGTTCATGTCCCGCTGAGCAGGGTCGGCGTCCGGATCAGGGTTGCACTTGGACTTGTAACACAGGCTCTGACCGCAAACCAAGCACAGGGCGGGCTCGGCCGGTACTTTGCCGCATGACGAGCATTTCTGTGACGGAATAGACAGGCGAGCTAAGCAGTGAGTGACGTTAATCGTTATTTTTGATGCAAACACGGGATGATGAGATCCGTGCGAGGATTAATGGAGAAACGAAGACTGAAATGCAAGATGCTGCAAAGAAGCCAGCAGTGGTTGAGAAATAGAGAGCAATGGAAAGCAGAAAAAGCGGAGTTGTAGACAGTGTAAGAACTGAGATAAATGTCAAGTAAAGAATGAATGCAATTTCATGGTTAGCGACAAATTGGTACATTTGCCAAATAGTATTACCATCTTCAACAAACTTGAGCGTCTTAACCAAGCTTACATACACCCCGGGCCAACCTCCGCAACGGGAAAAGGTTCACGCACACGATCGCTATACACACGTTACCTTATGGTGGTACTTGAGAAAGAGAGCGCGGTATTCGCGTGGTAGTTTGATGAGCTTTGGCATTCCCCACGTTTTATTGCTGGAAAGCAGAGCAACCGCCGAGGTGAGGTTCGTCTTGGCACGAATTTCGGCCTGAAAATCATCCAGAGAGGTGCAGGGGTTATTGATAACGCAACATGTAATGCAAGCTGCAAACATGACCTGCAGTGCGCGACATTACAGTATGATCTCTTGCATACACAGTAGATTTGAAAACAAGACATGATTGGTTTCTGAAAGTTACTGTTATCGTTTCTCATAATGTCATGCTCGACATTCATCACAAATTTCATTTTCAATCAATTATCAAGCAGTAAAAACAGTCTTTCCACATTGCTGCAAGTCGCAGGGTCAAGTTAACCACCGACAACGGCCACGCGGTAAGCAAGTGCACGCGAGTAGCGCCAGGTTGAAACATCTCGTCTCCTCCTTCCAACTTACCTCTTTCATCCAGATAGACATGAAAACATTGGATGGCACCTCCCACTTCAAGCAGTGAAGCACGTTCGTGTCTTCGTTGGAAAGATCGCACAGACCTGAAACGTAAGATTTACCCGACGGTGCACTTGAAAAATTATGGGTCAGTGGGCAAGTGCTGCACGAAAACAAGAAGTTTTCAAAGAAATCGCAACCCATCGATGCTGACGCTACAAGAAATTGGTACAGCAGGAGCAGTCAAATGCATGTTTGCATATCGTACAGCTATCGTCTTAACTTCGCATTAAAAAATGATGAGGCTAACTTACATTGTGGTTACTCAAGCACGGGTTTTTCAACCTGTTCTGAGTCATGGAACACGTTGATCATAACTTTCGTAATATGTGGAAGCTTTACCTGGTGACACTCCTTCCACAACGAATTTCTTGCAAAACAGGAACAGTGGTGCAAAATCACGGCTCTAATTCGCTACCGATTATGAGACCTAGACAGCAGAGGCGGTGATGCAGCAAATTACATCCGGGTTTTAAAACAAGGAATCCAACAAAACAACAAAGTGAACGAATACAAAACGCAGGGTTCAAGTCCACGACCATCAAAATACCACCAGGTTTGTTAAAAACCCTTAAACACATGTCACCCGAGGCACCTAAGTATTGAGACAACTCGAGAAACTCGCTTCTACCGACGTCGGGAAGCGGGATTTCTTGGTTGGGGGTGAAAAGGTGATGCTGCAGTATGGCGGCGATCTGCACGAAGTGGACCATCAGCTCTTCTAGTCTGGTGTAGATGGACTGCGGAGAAAAGATTGTTAGGAGAAAACGTATTTGTTAAAATACATTTCTACTGACAAGCGATGAATTTCTGTTTCAGAGTTACAAGAATATAAAAGTCACAGAAGCAACAAACACCAGTGACTTGTAAAACAAAAAGCGGTGAACGATAATTTTGAAGTGCATACTTTCAAGTTAATAAAGATTAAGTGACCAAGCTTTGAAATCCTTGGATCTTTCGTTTGATGAGAGTTGAACTCAGTTGAACTGATTCGCTGTCAGAATTCCGTTCACGTAAAATGTTGAAAACAATTGAATACGACAGCGAAACCGCAGATTAAAGTTATGATTCATGGCAGCAACTGCTGGCGATTTGTCATTCGTGAGACAGACGACAATACCAAACGGACCAGGCGGCTTTCTTGTGCACCTGCGGCGAAAACACTGTGGTGGTGAAGCTTTGCTCCGTTGATGGACCTGACCTTTGACCGTCGATCACCTTCAGGAAAGTCGGTGGCATGGATTTGATGGCGTAGCCCATCACGTGATCAAGCACGCGATCGCTGAACACCGTCGGCTCAGGGCTGGCTTTCCATGCTCTGTCAAGTGTAAATACATATGGAAACGACATAAAGGCACCAAACTTCAGTGTTCCAAGAAATAATAACAAGAAATGACCAAACCAAAACATTAATATTTGCTTGCCAGAAAAACTTTGCTATAAATTGTTTGCGGTATTTCGAGCTTTAATGCGATCCAATCCCTGTTTAACGAACAAAATACCTTTTCGTGCAATCTACCGACTCGTCAACAACACACTCACCTTCTCTCCTCCTCAGAAAACGAAAAACAGACTTGAAACACAGCTTGAATGAAGACCAGACGCAATAACAGCCGGACAGCGTTTCGAAAAGATTCAAACGTGGCAGGAAGGTCGAGAAGCACCTAAAATTTGCGAAAATCAAGTCACGTGTCCAGCGTCGTTTCCAGGGCTTAAAACTACGCCGAGTTTCACCGAAGCTGCTGGACAAACAACGTGTACACCAATCAATCGAACTGAACAAGCGCATATTTTTGCAGCCGATATTTATCATACTAAGAGTAAACACGTGAGCCGAACCTGCATGAGAAGAAAATCTGGGTTGTGGCTGAGAATGAACAATGGCACGAACTCTGACGGGTGGCCGGAGTGCAGGTGATGTAGGATGGCTGTTGAGTCAACGTGCGTTCGGAAATCGTAGCTCAGGTGCAAGACGCGGAAAAGAGGTCCTATGACGTAGACAATAGCGAACACGAATGAGAATGGCGTTCGTTGCCACGTGGTGTCTGGTTTAATGCAACCACTCAAGAATCAAAACAGAGAAAGCTGGCCATAGCTTTGATCGGTCTTCTCACTGTAATGATATCAGCGGGCACAAACGCGCTAAACAAGAAGGATTTCATCTCACAAAAACCTTTACATAATCATGGCTGCGAAATGTTCATTGGTTAAGCGTCGGGATTGTAGGCGCGTATAGATATAATAATCAAGAACAAAGCAGAGTTAAGTCTACACCTGAAAGCTGAACTGCTACCACCAACCATTCAGCCCCTACTAACAGCACCGAAGTTCAAGACCTTCGATAACATACATGAAGTTTGACCGTCGCATTTAAACCACTTTAAGAGCAAGCCTCAGGCTGGTTTTACTCAAATCCAAAGAGGGTTTTAAAATTCTTTCACATTCACAGTTCGCTATCAACCAATTTTAAAAGCAGTGATAAATAACACAGCATTGCTAGAGATTGGGGCCGACGCAGCAAAACAAGTGAAAAATCACAATTCACCTATTGGCAGTTTCTTGTCAGTGGACGTCCTGGGAGGGGATGACGACGAACCAGACACCGGTAAATTCAGCAAAGTTCCGCCCAACATCAGTAACTGGTGCTCGGTCATCGCTCTCAGAATGGCCGGGGAGCTCGGGGTCATCAGGTAAGGCGAGCTGGTGAAGAGGCACATGGTCTCGTGGATGTCGGTGACAGTTCGGCGACACACGCGCGACAAGTTGAAACGCGAGAACGAATCGCTGCGATGCGGCCTGTGGAGCCAGCCAAGCATGTCTTGACCGCTCACTTCCGGTTCACTGCAGGCTTTTATGTTGCAAGGGATCAGCAGATTCGAGGTGCGTCGACACAGAGGGCAACGGAAGACTCGCGAGGGGTCTGACGACGGGAAGTGAAGATCGTCGCGGTTTATGGTTTCGATGTAATTCGCGTGGCACTTGACGTGGACTTGATGGCCGCAGGACGACACGTGAGGGCCTCCGAAGAGGGGCCCGGCGTTTGGGTCTGACGAAGAAAAGCTGCAGTCAAACGACCTGTTTTCATATTCTGAGAGCGTTTGTAATTCGTTGCAAGAATCTGATGCGCACCAGGACACGGTCGGGGGCGCAGAGGCGAAGTACAACGCACAGGCGTGGCCAGGGGGGCACCCACAAAATTGGACATATCGAGTCTTTTGTTTTGAGAAGCGGTGTCCCAAACAAAATACTGTTTCCCCCCAAATATCGGCTGGCTATGCCACTAGTACAACGTTAAGCTCTATTTCAAATCTTGCCTCAGCTGTGGTACAGGTCCAGTTTCAGAGAACCGCCTCAAGTTGGAAGGCTAAGTTCGATGCATGCCGGTCATATCATACCGAAGACTTGAAAGTACGGTACTTGCTGCCTCGTGCTCGGCTTTAATGGATAAGTGCCAGTGAAAGTTGTTCACGAGTAGTGCTGCCACCCACTTGCTGCCAACGCTGCATTTATTGCACAAAACAACCGCGTGGTCCAAACATGCCAAATAGAGAGACGTATGCTCAGACCACTCAACCAGTTNAGGCGATGCAGCGGAATTCCTTCAGCAGCAGAACGCCAAAGTCAGTTCCCGCTACGGACGTAATTTAACGACTGTTTTACACGCTTAGCATTTAATTCAGAGTTCGTTCCTGGGATGTACATGAACGTTGAGGTCACCAAGATGCGAGTTCTTAACGCAACCAATCTCCACAACAGCATTTGTACGCGAGTTACCCGCAATTCGACTCGCGGGGTCAATCGTTGTGAGCTTACCTGTAGCCGTGCCGCACACGACCTCCATGTGTTGTTCCCAGGCGTGGTTTGCGTCTGACGCGTTTAAACTTCCCGACGCGGGGCCAGCGGCGTTTTTGGCAGCAGTTGCAAGGTCAGGCTGCAGCCGATGAGCTAGTAGCAAGGTCAACGGAAACATGTTGCACAGAGCATTACAAAAGTCACCCATGTAGTATCAGACAAAATGCGTCCAGCTAAAAAGATGCTAACACGTAAACATTTTCGCAGCAAAAATGCGAAACATCAGCCAGAGTAGGTTTCTGAGCAAAAGAAGAAAAAGGCAGCCACTCATCGTCTGCAGAAAAAGGCAACTCACCGAGAACGCGGGATGGCTGCAGCAAGCAAATCACCCCCATCATGTTCTGCGTGTCTTCGCCCCCTTCCGAAAAACCCTGCGTTTCGCCGCATATGACGCACTCGAATCGCGCCGAGCTTTCATCGCTGGTTTGCATCGCGTCGTCAGCTTCGGCCAGCTCCATTTCCACGTTTTCTAACAGAGGAGATCCAGGAAAGTGGGGTGTGAGCAGGGAGTGTGCAGTTCGGAGCGTATCACGACGATAAACTTTAGTTGGTTCAAGGGCGAACTCACCCGCGTGAGAAGTTCGCAACGAAGTTACGATAGTTAAAGGCAAATATCAACAACGGTTCAAATGTAAGCTAGACGATCTCTACCCATTAGCACTCAGTGCTAATTAGGACAGTATTGTCCAACCAGGGTTCAATAGCGATATAATCTGCAATTTTGGGTGTTTCTTGTCTGTTAACATACTATTGAGATTGAGGTCTGAATAAGCATCACAAAATGACGGTACCAAGAAACTGCTTCTGCTTCAGAGCGAACTGCTTCATCAGTCGCTGCTGAGCTTCCCTGGCCTGCTGCCTGCGACGGGCTCTCTCGGAAGATGCGCTCGGGTTCCCTCCGTCGACGGTTGTTTGATTGAACGGCGTGGCACCAGATGGAGACAAAGAAGAGCAAATGACGCGAATCGTCTGCAACATTAAGCATAACGGTGAACAAACTTACTCCAGAGAAAAAATTTTTACACTAAAAATCAACAGGAAAAAAGACAGCTGCTGATCAATCGTCTTGTTCTTTAAGCAAGGATAGTTACGACTCTAAACACTGAGCCCCCAAAGCGCTGCTTTCCACCTTCAAAAAATCAAACTGAAATACGGCGCCGTGACTAAAATGTTGGTTTGGCTCTGTTTACATTTGCGATCGTGAAAAGCTGCCAAACACTTCGAAAAGGCAAAGTTACCGAAAGAAGCGCCAAATTTAACTGACCTTTTTGGCTTTTTCCAACATGCCTAGCAATGTTTGCCTGCGATTTCCGAAAAACCACGTGCTCCCAAATTTAAAAGAAAGTCATGTTTTCTATCATATAAAATTTTGATAAGATATTTTCCCACTTCCGTAAAAGGACTTTCGCCAACTGCTGATAAAATCATCACATGATCAGACACGAAGCGGGCGCCTCAACGGACGGCAAAGTTTTGCATTTGCGTTCTGAGCGGAAATCGCATCTCCCATTTTTCAGATTCATTTTCATGAAACATTATGATTGAAACACACGCTAACAAGGTTTGATGAAAACCTGACCTTCTCAATCTCCGCATCTCGGGAAGCTGCCAACTTCAGTAGCTTCGCCACAACATTCACTTTCGTCGGAGCAAAAGCACGCGACGAGGAAAACACGTGATTAGGATCATCCAATGAGAAAGAGCCCCGTTGGCCGGTGAACTTGTCATATAACTTGATGAGCATCGATAGAATGCTCTCCTGAAAGACAAGTGTGGCAGCGTAAGCTCACTGCAAACGATTCCCTAAACAAGCAGAACGAAAAAAACGAGCACACTGAAGATAACACGGCTCCAGTTTCGCGTTGCAGCACCATTTAGGTGTTCGGACCAATGAAAACGGTGCTGGAATTCTTAAGTACGTGTTAATTAACGTTCAAAAGACAAAAATTATGTTTTCTTCTATATAAGCAAAGCACTGCATGAACTCACTCCGGTCTTCACTCTTCCAACAATGTTTCCTGATACAACGTCGCATCTTGACGCAATTTCACTATCTGCACAAAGAAAAAGTGGTTAGGCATGATTTTGTACTTCACGGGATTGCTACATTTCCACTTCCTCGACATTTTAGCGAGTTTTGCCATCACCGCATGGCAAAAAGCAAAGTTATCTCAGCACTCCCAAAGGAAGAATCAAGCTGACCCAACGTCGGTCTTGTGCAAACTATGGAATCTACGTGGCCACCTGTTTACTTTTGTGAAGAACAAAACTGTACGTGGGACAAACGAAGAATGTTTTCCATTTCATCATAAAGCACCCGGACATAGTAACAACCTGCCTCTCTTATACGATTGCTATAAAGTGACATTCGTGGAACGTTCTCACTGCGAAAGTCTTGACTGCTGTGAAGATAATCGCATGCATCGGATAAAAAGCGTCAATCAACTTGGAACGAATGATCTTACCGGATAACAGGTGATTTCGAGATTTATTTCTAATCCAGTTTTGCCTTCACATACTCTTGATTCGTATTACCCGACTCAGGCGCGGATTTACCATTAGGCTAATAGGGCTGCCTAGGGCCCCCGATTTCGGGGGACCCCAAAATTTTGGAAGGACAATTTCCAGCAATTCTGTTGTGGTTGTTTTGGATCAACGCACGTTTTTTTCGCGATGCCATTGCCACTAACAAAAGATCTCTACAGTATAGATTAGCGCGAAAGATTACTGACGATGAGCATTCCTTTTTATGGCGTTGAAAATAATTATTGATTATTGTTGTGTATTATGTGTGGAACTAAACGCCTTAATCCATTTTCCGATTACACGAGGTCAGTAAGGTACTCAATAAATATGTAAATGGGCTGTGGTCAGATAACTTCACCACTGCCTTTTTCGTTAGTTTCATTGTGACTGTTTTTGTTCCTGATATCGAGGGAATTGAGAATTTAGCAATATGTTTATGAATTGGAACAACTTGTTCAATGAATGTAACGAGTACGTGTAGTGCTAATTTGTATGACATCAGTGGTCGCAAACCCTCCAGAAGGGCCCCGAAAATGAGAATTCGCATCTGAACTGACTGATTCATGATTTTAATTTCCTCACATGTTTTCGTGGCTTGGCTATTGCTTTTTCTTTGGTCCTCTTACTCCTTGGTGGCTGTTTAAATTTGATTCCCTTTTCGTTTTTTCAAAGATTATCCCTGTTAATTTTATCTTTTTATTTTTTTACTTTTCCGATTCGCTGTTAGAGCATCGAGGTTTTTGCTTTAATTTTATTCGTTTTCGGTTTAAAGTGCCTTTTGACTTCTTTTTGTGCTGGCATGTTTCTGTTTGTTTCTTTCTTAATTTCGGGTTGTTACTTTTATTCCTTTCCTCCTTGTAACCTTAGTATTTCAGCTGACTACTGTGATACTGATATTCATATGCATATACATAGGTCAGGGAATTTAGAATACCACAGTATTGCCAGTAGTTTTTTTGTGTTTCAGGTTGGACTTATGATTGGTAGGAGTGCTGCGAATGGCTACGACCCAGCAAAACGCCTCGAAAACAGTCTAACCACAACATCGTCTATCAAGACTATTCGCAGAGTGTCGATGCTGAGCTCTGACTTACAAAAGCTTCATGGTTTCCATTTACATTGTGTTGAGATCTCCTGAACATGCGGTTCCCAACCCGGGGTACATGCACCCCCATGAATACATTTGCCTATCCAAAGGGGTGCATTTAAGGTTAGCAATAGAAGAGAAAAGTATATTTACATATTATTTATTTCCAAATAGTTATACATATAACAGTACATATTATTTTCAAAAAATCATTATGATCATTATATGCTTATTGTTAATTATAAGTATGAATAATCATGACAAAATATTTGGTCATAAGACATTTCAGGGGTACATGTTCTTCTGTCGAAATGCTGAAGGGGTACATGGTAAGAAAAAGCTTGGGAACCCCTGCTCTAGTAGGTGGGAAGACGTTTTTTTGTTGCTTTGCTTGCTTGATCTCGTAGCTACCTTTTCATTTCGCTCAATGTCAGAGTTTTATATGACTTTAACACAGTCTTGCTATGTAACGGGAGGTTTTGGAATGGTTTTACTTCCGCTACTTCGGCTTGTTTATAACCCATGACCAGTCGCGACCATCCATAGACCCACAACGTGGCTGTGTCGGTGCATTCTTCCAAGCACGTTATATCACTTACGTATTCTGTAGCTTATTGCACTGTTATTTTTGTTTGTTACGTCACTGTACACTTGGTAGATTGTTTTGCTTAGTTGTTCCTACGGTGGCCTTTTCCTTTGTAAAGCGGGTAGCTATTTTTTCAATTAGCTTCTCTTTGTGGTCTGTGCGCTTTATTTAATTCTCTTTTACTCTTCATGCACTTCACGGAGTTGACGATGTCTACATAGTAGGCGACATACATACTCTTGATAAGATCCTAGTGTCTGATTCTTGGCTGCGAAAGGATTCATTTCGATAGATTTACAACTTTTCAAACACTGTATATCATTCGGTCAACAAGTGTCGACCGGAATTTTCTTGCTTCTTGGTTTTCAACGCCGAAGTAGCGTTTTTTCAAGTTGCGTAAAAATCTTGCTGTCAAAGCGCAAGGCAGTTGATTACAATACGATTTCGATGATCTGACAAACGGCAAACCTTTGAAAAATGATGCGAAACCTACATAATACGAGGCGTCACCCTCATACCGTGGTCATGTGGGGGGTCGACGTCCATTGGAGTGGTCCTGACGTCACTGATTATTTTTATAATATTCTTCTTGATGTCGGAGGATTCGAACCATGTGGCAAACATCAACCTCTGCTTCAGCTTTGGTTTCTTGGTTTCGGATGGGGAGCTGGGATCTAATATTAACGACANGGAAGTTTGATCTCCACCGGAACTTGGCCGAGTGGATGCAAATCGTTGCGATTTGCGACGTCACTAAGGGCAAGGTTTTTCNATCGTACATTTGGGTCGAACTAAGTTGAAAAAAACTGAAGTGAAAGAAAAATTGCAGATTTATACCTTCAGACAGCAGCGTCTTCTGATGTCAAGCAACATTAAAAGAAAATCCAAAATACTTTTTATACAAAAAACAAGGTTTTCACAGAAAGACAGAACTTGGAAAAGGAGAAATTAAAATAATCAAACGCACAGAAAATGCCTCGTGCGGCAGTAAAGACTGGACTAATGCTCAACAAACCAATGCAGCAATATACTTCTGTCCATTCAACATGGTAACTACACGCACATGACGCACTAAAACCTGGAAGTGATGAGCTTAACGAGCAATGACTCGTTTAAAACGCAAAATAAATTAATCCTATTGATTTTGTACAAGCGCATGAGTTTGATCTTACCTCTATGTCTGTACGGCAGATTGAGGCTTCCTTCTAGCAAGTTAAGAGCTAGAGCCAGAGTCTGCATAAGAAGCGATATACATCATTAAGAATTATTCAATATCCACGAGCATCAACGCTATAAATGAGCGAATAGGTCTTTTCATTTGTAAGAATCCTATGCAAGCTTAGAGTTGTGCGCTCGGCTACGCGACTTTTCGGTCTGGTCGTTTGGGTCTCGGGACATTTCGGTCAGACTATGAAATATTGCAGAAATCTTACATGTTAGCATATTAATGCAAGCATACTTAAATCAACGAGAAGTTTTATTTCAAAAAACTCCAAACATGATCCAAGATCCAACAGTTAATCAGCATCAACATACCATTTTCATTATCATCAAGTAAATTAAATCATTATCGACATTTTGCAATTAAATACAAATACTCCAAAGTCATAATTACAATTCAGATTTAATCGCAACTATGATTCCTCCAAAGGAGTTGGTATAACACCAGCTAGCGTGACACTTCGCCTGCCCATATAATCACTTCAATAAAAAATGGAATCAGTTACTTATGTACAAAAATGTCGTGACCGGAATGTCCCCAGACTGAAACGTCCCGTAACCGGATCGGCCAGACCGGAGCAGCTCACACCGAAAAGTCCTGTTCCGGTGGGCTCTTGCCTATGACGCTTTGACATACACAAAACAATACAGCATAAAATTAATACCACTGAAGAAAAGTGACAGGTCATGATTTTTCGAATGACAAACATAACTGTCCTAGGATAAAAAAGAAAACGCCGCCGTACTCAAAATCCAAAACGCAACTGCTGGCCACAAGGCAAACCCTTTTGCGTGTCCCACTTTCAACCTACATTACGTAAAGTCAAGAGTTTTTTTCACGTACAGTTTCCGACACCACCGAATGGTTATGAAGGAACTTGTAGAGCACAGTGTAAATCGCGGCATGGAGAGTTGGGCAATGGAGAAGTCTTCCCATGTTCGCGTAAGCTTCCGGCAGTTCAGCGATCGCTGTGAAAATAAGTCCCAAGTTACTTCAACAGTGATCGCTGGAGATAAGGACAGCGAGGCGCGCGCTTCGGACAAGCTCAGCACATGGTTTGGGGTTTTGCAACAGTCTTTAGCACGAGAAGGATTTACGCTGGCAACCATCCAACTGATCCGCCAGTTCTCGATCATTAGCAGTTACACAATGCCGAAGGCGTTCAGTAACTGGGCTTCATACCTTTAGCTCAATTGGGGCACGGAGATAGTTAACCAACACACAACCAGCAGATAGCACTACTCGCGGTTTCGGGAAAGATATTCCGTTCGCGTTTAAACATCAAGGCAATGTGAGCAGCGGCTCAGGAAGCCAAGCTTAGGGTCTACAAATCTATTCATGTGTCTCAACCGACTTTTCAAAACCAGGAACCTTTTCGAACCAAGTTAACCGCGAAATTAATCCAAGTCAATGCCATTATTGTGTAGCAGTCAGATCTGAGTCCACAAGAACTTGACCACTGCATAGGTTGATAGAATAAAGGCGATAAGTATCCATCGAACTACCACGGCCCAGACGCGTTCCCAGCCAAAACTGTCGCGAGCATGCAGTGGAGGCGTTTAAGTTACAGAAAATGTAGTAGAGTAAGCATTCGATGCGAGAGGGTAGAAACATCTGAAAGTGCAACCACCGTTGGATCTGAGGGTAAGGAGAAAAAATCGCCTACTACAACCTCAGCGTATACTGTTTCTGGCTTCGGCCCGGTCGCTTCACGGCAGCTTGACTTACGTTTGTACGGCGGCCAGAGCGAAGAGTCAGCAGTGGATGAATCAACTACTCCCCCACTTTTGAGATGCTTACAGTAAGACACGTGCGCCTGCAATGCAAAGAAAATGCTGAGACTCCCTCGGACGTATCTCTCCTGTCGACTGAATTGGTGGATGGTGAAACGATGGTTATGTCCTGTCGACTGAATTGGTGGATGGTGAAACGATGGTTATGTTAATCTGGTGATTCTCTGGTCCAAACAGTTGGCAGATCTGGACCTAATTTTACAACGACGCTGGGCCTGCTCGCCGATTAATATTCGGGTCGACGTCATATTCGGGAAAAAAAACTTTTGTTCTAGGGTAGGTTTAAGAGTTACCATCCTATCCCTGATAACTGATCGGCCATACAGCGATGAACCGACACACATGGGACCAGTGAGGTTTTTGTTAGTGTTATGATATATCAGATAACTGACATTAGAAACTGATTTGCATCGGTTCTTTCAGTGATTTTGAACGGCGAAGTCACTGCTCGACTGCGCACCTTCGCACGTACGTGTGAAAACAAAACCGTAAATGCGAACGGCACAGATTTGAGCACACCAAAGCATAGAGCCAGCGTTTTGTCCCAGTTCATTCTTATGACAGTGCAATGACCAGGAAAGCCTGACTCAACAATCGTTGCAAAATTTCATTCGCTTAACTACACGCCTGACAAAAGCGAGCAAACATTCGTTTTGATGGTTCTGGGACGAAACAAGTCCTAGTTAAACAAATTACTAAAGTTTCGAAAGTTACGTGAAATATTTGATCCTTGTAGTGTGCTGCTGGTGATGCAACGCGCAAAAAAAACACGATGAAGTTGCCCTTGGTAAGAAATTGGACCAGATGGTGCTAAATGAGCACAAAATGCCGTGTTTTACAATTATCCAAGAAAAGGATTCGGTGCTTTATGAGTCATACCTGCTGGATGTTCTTCTTAAACAGGGCTCTGTGTTCACAAAATATCGGGTCGTAAAACAGCCAGGCTTGTCGTGTGGGTACATAGGTTGTTTGTTCCATCGCTCCACCTGCACGCATAGGTAGAGAAAAAACAACGGTCAATTATCCGCGGTCGGGTGTTGCATGGGTTCAGTGAAAGCACTGAGTTCATTGACATTTCTTTACAACGAACGAAAAGTAGACAGGGCAGCCTGGGCTTAACACGCAAGGGGCTCCTGGATCTGAAAGGCGATTCGACACCTTGCAAAATGGTGCTTGGCAGCTGCTGATTTTCTATCAGATGACATGTTCATCGTCGTTTTCATAAAACTACTTAGCGGAGTGTCGAGCTTCGAAGGAATTTTGCGAGAAAGGCTGAAAATAATTATGCAAAACGTTCGCGATTTACAACGTAGATTCATGCACTCCGGATCAAACCACTTTCTCACAAATCAACGCTACCACATTTACAAGTGTGCTTCAAAATTACGGCAAACAACCATAGAAGGGAATACTGCAGCGTTATATACGCCTTGCACTGTCAAAGTCACGTGAGTCGGTTAACCACTGATTACAAAAATCTTCGGAGTCCTGGGTAGAAGGAAAAACCGGTCAAACATATAAGTCATTGGTCGAAATGCATCAAAACGTTAAACTTCCAACTGTAAGTAGTCTTGCGAATTTCTTTTTCAATTGCAACTCGCGGCAGGACTTAACAGCAACACAAAAACGTCATAAATTCACATTTTCGCATCAACACAATGGCATCGCTGACGAGCACCATCCACGGCACTTACCCTCTTTCCTGTCCGCCACATTCTTCAAGCACTTGCTCAGTAAAGCTGCGTTGCGACGAATATTTTCNCCAGAGTGCGATTCATGGCACTGGGGAACGTGGTCGTGCAGGAGGCTGTACGTGCACGACTGTGTGCAGAGCAATACAAGCGCTTCCTCTTGTATCTTTTCTTCGTCAGTAAGTCCTGTAAACCGGACTTGGTCGCTAACTGTAATAACTGTTGGAACTACAGAGGAACCGACTTTCCTGACACCACAGGGCAGAGAACAGGCCTAGGTGCTCTGTGCTACCATTTTAACCGATCGGAGCAAGAAAACAGTTTTGCGCTGAAGCTATATCTGCAGAACCGTCAAAAAAGTATTAAACGATAAACTTTTGTGGCAACAACATATGACGAAGGGTTGCAGTTGGCTGTACAAGATGTTGGCGAAACTAAACCGTTCCACAGACTTGCTATGTTTAGCAGTGAAACTTCTTGGGTGTACTCAGATGTGAGGTCTTAATGATACCGTTACAAATGGAGCGTAGGTTGTCGATGATACACCATAATGAATCAGAACAAATCGATTGCAACAATTTTGTCGCTACCATTCACTTAACAAACAATAAGCGGTTCAAGACGTTTACACGTGACGTGACGATTCCAACTAAAGGGATCTGCAGTGGTTTTTTTTCGCCGAAAAAAATTAAGTCAATTCGGTCAGAAACATACACTAATGGATACTGTTTCGGCGAGTTTCCATACTGCTACGGCACAGATCACCGAAATGTCTCAGAAAAAAATGACCGAAATATTTCAGCGAAAAAAGCAGAAAAGGATTGCACGCAACCACTGGCGGCCTTTACCAAACTAAGTTCAGCGAAGAGTTTCCCGCTAGAACCGATTGTAAGAAAGCAACGCACAAGCGACGATCACCGAACGAACGGCAGCACCAACCGATGTAGGTTCGGATTCCCAGCACAGATGCGAAAAGAAGGAAGGCGGACTCGAGCATCTTGGGCAGTCTGTCGTCGTCCGGACCGTTCGCCGCTCTCGGTTCAAGTCCGTGTTCATCGGCGACACTCAGGCAGTGGGCGACGCGGAAGCGTTCGAACACGTTTGATATGAAGACGTCAGGAGGCAAGACACAGGCACATATCTGCAGCGGCGAGCAAACCCAGCTATAAGCGCACACTGTTAGGCACTCACGCGCAACCATGGGTTCGGATGACGGACCTGGCTTGGAGAACTGCGATTGCGTCACCCGCTTTCGTTGCAGATAAGCAATGGGGTACAACCACGTGTCACATGGAATATTTCAAGTCATGAACAAAAAACTTCAACGGTTGTACGCACCAAAAATTGCGAATAACAGCGCGAGTAGAAAACCTGTTTTGCTCAGGTGGTAACCACAAATTTTACCTGACTTAAATTTTACCTAACTTAAAAGCTTTAAAGTAAACATGGAGAGCCTGTGTGGAGATATGGAAACCAGAACTTACGTCGCTGCAGCTAGAAAATAAATCGTGCGCTACGAGAAAACTGCAACCCTTTTCGGTTTTGTATTTTTGGAAAAATAGTATTTGTTGAGTCAAATAGGTTTGCCTTTGTAAGTCCTTTCTACACGTTTAAGCGTAAATCGATACAACACTGTCAACGGTTCGATCACTGTGGATAAAAAATCAGCGATTTGGATTTAAACACACTTGGCCTTCACCTGACCTCTGACATGTGGTGCGTGCGATTGATTTATATTTTCAGATTGTTCTTTTTGTTTCATCAGCTACTGTTCAAACAAAGTGGCAAAGCAATATAGGGTCTGCGTCCAGAAGGTGCGTCATTTGAGTCAGCATCGTTGTTGCGTTTCTTATTTCCGCCAACATTTTCCGGCTTATCTGTCTATATAGGACCCAACGGTGAGGTGGCCTGCGAGCCAGCTACATAGAAACGGTTTCAATTCGAAGTTAGACGCCAACGGAATCAACGAAAGAGGGTTTGACGTCATGAAAACAACCCCACCAGACAGCGATACGCAGAAGATGCATGCATTTGTCCCAGTGTGCATCAGATTGACAAAAGAAAACGCACTGCAGTTTTGCATACGGAGACAAATAGTTACGCCACAACCAGCATCGAAAGGAAACACCAGTTGCACTTATGATCAAACAACTTGTGATTCGTAGTAGGTGGAAAGTACGTACTTGTAATAAGGAGACGTCGGCGTCAATGTAGAACGTGCAGAAGAAGTATTGTTTGTACGCGAGAGCTTGCGTTGATATGTGGGTACCGTTTCTCAACCACATCCCGGTTTGAATTTCGTACATGGTCGTCAAAACCTGACGCACAAAATAAATTTGTCATTGGTTTTCTTGTACAGAACGTTCCGCCTGACATGAAATGTATATTTAAAGTTCGCCACAGTAGAAAGTTTCCGAGAAAACGAAGCGATTTTAATTTTTTAAAAGGTTATACATGAATCACTGCTGGCGATCAATTCTTACTGGTAGTTTGTATCAGAACCCAGACTGACATCCAACGACAAATAGTTTGGATTGTGCCACGTGGATCAACTGGTTATAACAGATTAGTGGATACAGCACAAATACAGGGTGACCCAAAAAGTTGCGTACCCATATTTTGTTCGATAAAAAAAACATTTTTTAACGAATGTCTTTTCTGTTGCAGGACGTGATAGGTGAATCTA
>JGI24158J21664_10004908_pt1 | contig 17351 bp, 8 predicted proteins | sample Ectturendosymbi3_FD_21664 | JGI IMG/M metagenome (IMG submission 21664)
AAAAAAAAACAGTAAAATTGAAAACCTTGAAAAAGAAAAACACTTGTAACACTCCAATGAACAGCGGCTCTTTTTGTTTTGCCATATTTCAGTGCAAACTGATTACAGCAAACTACACAACCTATTGGTAAGCAGTCACTCTGTTCTTGCCTGTCAAGTATTTCCTGCGAGTCTTCTGTTGGTCGCTTTTACCAGACATGGCTGCGTAAAACTACGTATGACTCGTGATCGGCATTTTCGTTCGAACCACTTTAACTGCAAACTGCAAACGGCGTTTATCAATTTGTTAATGCAAAACAAAAGTTTTTCAGAAAAGGGTGAATAGTTTCATACAACCTCTTTGCTGCGATTGAGTCTACATCATCGGCGCTGCCTGACCGCTTCAGTTAAACTAGAATCTATCATCTGTTAACAGCTGCCTGCATATTTTGCGATATCATTAAAACCCGATAAAATTTATACAATTCACCATCGCACAGCAAGTTGCAAATTGAAGCAAAGTTTGATTAGAATTTTATTAGAACAAACCTGATTAGATTTTAAGTGAGTTCTCTTATAACGCGTTTTTGAAAAGGTTGATGAATTTCATGTTTACTGCCAACATACAGCATAATTCTGCGCACATATAGTGAGTGTTCAAGAATGGCGTGGAGAAGTATAAAATACGCTTTAGTCAGCAAGTTTGCCGTTGGACGTGCAGAGAAGCTGAGTGGTTGCAGCCATTCACAGATAGTGACCTTGCATATCACCTGGCTGAGTTCCGTGTTGCACTCATGCTTACTAAGTCACGTCCCACACCCCAATTGGGGCAAAACCAATTTTTTAAAAAAACTGAGGTGTTCTGAAAAAATCTGATTCGCCTTTCAGAAACGTTGAGTCAATATTTACCTGTAGTTTTTCTACACGCTTGGTTAATATCACCCTGGCCATCGGCAATGATCTATCGTTGCGGTCAGCTTTTACAGGTAAGCCGCAAAAGCATATCTAGCTTTGGCTTCGAAAAGCGACCTTTCCTCGAGCTTTTTGCGGCTTGACTCACCTGCTGAAGCGCGCAGTAGCATTTTGTGGCCAGCTAAGGACAGGTTGGTTATCTTGCCCGCATAGATAGCACCTTGTACTGAAGGACGTTACACGCGCAGGATACCTGCATTGCTGCAAATGAAGATAGCTACCTATACAGTTGTTGATAAGAGCTATGGAAAATTGCGAGGCGTGTGTTGTTAGTCAAGGGTCTTGAAAATATCATTATGAAGTTTTAGCAAAGTGAGAAACCAGCATGTTTTTTAATTAATATATTCGATTTCAAAAAGTGTTGTTGTTAAGCTTGAAATCTACAAGGTTAAGCAAACCACTGCTTCCGAGAAAGAAAATTTAAGCAAAACTTAGAGCGAGACATGTTGTATCGGACTATAAAATCTATTTAACACAGATCAAAATGGAAAAATCTATCCATTGCAACAGTGTTGCATTATAAAATCTCAAAAGTTCAGTCCAAACAATTTGTCTTGGCAATTCGTTCATGTTTGTACAGTAATATTAAATTAACACCGATTCACGTTTGTTTAAAGCACTTGTTTTTAAAGAAAAAAATAGAACTTTTGTTTTTGAATTCGGATGTCTATTCGCTCGTATAACACTGAAGAGCGTTGGTTTCACAGTTTCTTTTAAGAACAGATTAAAAGTGCAGGGCCAATAAAATGTGTTTAGAGTGGCTTTGAATAGATGTTTGCCACACAAGGTGTTTCAGGATTTGCAATTCAGTGCTGGGTCCACGCCTTCTCCGAGACCACGTCGCGCCATTTGAATATTTGGTCGCTTCAGAGAACACCTTCTTTTGTGTCTTCTCGCCATCTAGTAACTTCTACTACATACTGCGAAGTGCGTAGCCCACCTGACCCTGATTTTCCCAAAAATCCCACAAGTGAAATTTAGATTCGTCGCTGGGTCGCATTGCGCCGAAGTGCTGATGGAGTTACATGCTTAACGCCAACTTTCGTCTGACATGAAAAGTTTTGCGTTTTTCAGCAATACGCGTGCGTGATACACCACGAAAGAACGTGTTTACTGTACTTAAAATGCGTTCGTGATAGATTTTTTTATGTTGAAGCTGCGGGCGTAGTTTTCCACTTTCACTTATGATTTTAATTTCAAGCCAACTTACAACTTGATAGAAATTAATAGTTGTTGTAAGAGGTGGCAAGTTAGCAAGTTTATATTACTTTTTTATCACCATCTTCCCACCGTGGAATCACAGTTAACTCTACTTGAGTAAAGATGGGAGACGAAAGGTGGCCGAAACAAAATCTTAAACACCTTCTAAATGTACCTTGCACAGCACCTTATTTTCCAAACATTAAAAACGTGGCTTGATAAAAAACAACGAAAACCAATGGCTTGGTAACTACAAAGTTTCGTTTTGATGTTAAACACATTAGTGCCGATAATGTATAAGCTAATCTTTTGTTTAACAAAAATTAGGCAACCAATTTAGACAAAGTTTGAATTAAAGATATAAATAAAATATTTCATATCTTTTCAATACATTTCAAGCCCAAACAACCTGTACTATTAGATTCCTCACTCACGTTAAATTCGACGATATTTTTACTTGCTCTTGCTCTCCGGGCAACAGGCTAGAAATTTAAAGCAAAAAGGCACAATTAGCGCTTGGTTTTGTGCTGCTCCGAAGCAAGGCGTGAGACTCGTGGCGACGGCGTTCCAATCTTCACAGCGGAATTTTCAACGGTAAGTGAATTGTCCCCTGGTTACTGTTTAACTTTAGCGGGAGTCTCGTCAGCACCACTCGATGTGTTTGCTCAGGTTTTTTTTTATAAAAATCTCGGAAACCAGCATTTCTCGGGCTTGTATTTGCAGACACTCGCTTCGGCTGTTTTTTTCAACTCTGCTTGCCGCCCAGCTTTCAACTGCCGGAGCGCCCACCGCAGTAGCTTTTGTTACTGATTCTGCCTTACCGACTAAAATTCGGTAGCCTACGTTCCAGTAGATCGGTGATACAGATGCTGTTGCCTTCACTAAATTTTTCTTTTCGTGAGAAATCTCAATGAATTGATATAAAAAACAAAAACAATTTTATGTAAAATCGCCCTGAAAGCCAACAACCACTGGAAAAAAATCAAAAATATATTTGAAATAGTTTTTCGAATAAAACAAAGGAGAAATCTTCGCTTATAGAAAACGTTGAAGTGTGTTTAGGTTTTTTCAACGTTTGGCCGGAGGAAAAACAAACTTTTTAGATGCAGGGATGCCTTTAGATCACAGATCACGGATTCTTAACCTGAAGTCCGTGAACTCCTAAGGGGTCCGTGAAGGTGATTTAACGGTCCATGAATGCGATTTAAAGGATTAATAGGCTTTGTTCTGGCATTTCAAAAGGGTTAATAGGCTTTGCAGACATTTCGATTACTACTGCACTGACTTACGACCTAATTTCAAATATTCATTGCAGCGTTTCTTCTCGAGGGGTCCGTAACCTTTATTAGGTTGTACTAAGTGTCCATGACCCACTGGGACACGCGCCCCGAGCGAAACGTCCTGGCGATAGTCAAAACTGTCCCACGAAATCGAAAAAATGTAGAACAACATAGCATAATTGACTGTATGGTTTCAGGACATTCATACTAATGTGAAAGGAGTACAAATGTGTATCAATCAAGCCCGCAACCAAGTGGGGGGCAACCGGGCAATTGCCCCCATTGAAATTTTCCAAAAACGTCCATAGTTGTTTGGTACAACAATAAGTTACAATCACTTTGTTCCCCTCCGCAAATATCAGCTGGTTGCTGCCCTTTTATGAAGTATGAACCATCAAAAAAGGTCATGCATCCCGTAAGACAATTTTCCGCACAACCTGAATTTTTCAGAACAAAGTGACTTTCAGGAAATCTTTCCAATTTTTTTGTAATATTTTGTGCAGTTCATAATATCAGGGGGCCACACAAAGGGTCTCGCACTCCTGGTGCATTTTTTGAGAACAGCCAAGCTTACCTTTGTCCCCGAGTGCCACAGGTCCTCGTGATGCCACTGTTTCGATGCTGAGAAAACATCCAATGAATACAAAATCATTACGTATGACCGAACACAGAGGCTGATATTTGTGATTAGAGTGCAAAAACAAGATAAAAACGATTTTCGTTCCCCTAGCAAGACGGGCCAGAAATGAGGTTAAGTAGCTTCTGTCATAATAATTGGTGTACTGTAGGGTAACTGACAGAAAACTACGTGATTGTTTGCCAAATTACTCTGACACTGCAAAGAAGTTAATGGGCGTTGTTAGTGAGAACTGCTAGAGGTCGCTAAGGTGTCAGTTGTGAAATCGCTATTTGCGTAAAGGCATTCCGTCGGATCCAATTTGGACTGCACGCAGACAAATTTGACAAGTACGCGCTCATAAATGTTACCGCAAATCATTCATCATCTTTGCATAACAGCACAAGATTTCAAAACTTATCAACTGCATTTTTGCCATGTTCGTTTTTGTAGAAACGACATAAAACTCACTGGTTCGCATGAAAGCCTTGACATGGAAAAACTACCTGTACGTAAACTTAGCTAGGAGTCTACGACGTTTGCACGACGTAAGTCGCAGCAAGTCAAAGTCCCGGCTGTTTTTGACTGGTTGCTTGGTTAAGCGTCAGACTTTCTGTGGATTGGGGCGATGGGTGGTCATCATTAACATGTCAATATTATTCTTTTGTCACCCAAGCGCTCGAGTTTATTAAACTCGTTTCTTAATCGCTTGCGCTGCGACACCATGCATAAGAGGAAGTGACGTAATTGTGCTGCAGGGGTAAAAACATGTTGCTTTTGCCAACCTGAAAAAGTGACATATTCGCAACTTTAGCGTGAAATGTTGTTTTTTTAGTGCCCTTCGTTGTAAAGCTTTGAGCGCGGTTAGGCAATGTAAGGCGCTTCTTATTTTCTTGCGTTACGTTGGGAAGGCTGCGTCGCTGCAAAGGTCGGTAACGTCGAAAACAAAACCGACAAAAAATAACTGAAATCAACCACCAGTGTTCTATTTATTGAACGTAGTTTTGGAAAATTTTGTAAAAGCTGATATGTTTGCTCACTAAATATCACAGGTACAATATGATCACTCATGCTAATCGTAAGAATTTGAACCTTCTAATTATTCCGTTCTTTTTCAACATCCATGTGTCAGTGTGTGACGATCGCTCCTTTTGTATAAAATAAAAATCTTGTAGGATAACAGGCTCATGGACGTCGGAAAAGAGGTTCTTCTTGGATTTGGAAATTTGACATTGTACTAGTTAATTATAGCTAAAAGTTCATTTCCCAGTTTCGAGTGGGTAAAGTGAAATTTCGCCCCTTTTTCTCCCCTGAAAAAATATTTTTGGCTACCCCTGGTAAAATTCACTATTCCCCTCCTGGAAAATTCCTTCCGACCGACGGCCATGACCGCAGGCTATCATTGGTTTCTCTTTCCCCAACCTGCCTTAAAATGTTCGTCTGCCTTCTTTACCGGTTCTGGATAGATGCACAGGTCACACTTGTGAACTCAAGGATAGTTTTCCAGCTTTCCTCTGCACATTTCAGCCTCATTATCAGATGAAACCTTTGCATATCCTGCTTTCCATTTGTTGCATTGCAAACTCTAAACGCCCCCATGAAAGCTCTTCTATCTTTTGCTTGTGACCATGCTGCGTGTACTGTATCAAATCCCAAATTATATAGAAGGAAAGTTTCTGAGAGGTAGTCGTGCTGATAAAACACATTATTGTGGGCTGTCTCTGTATATCCAAACGATGCTTAAGCAGCAGTCACAAGACTGTGGTTGTTTTACTGCTTCTGTAATGATCTGAGCATAGTGCAAGGTGGAATATATTTTGGTAGTTACGCAACTAGCGACAAACCTGTTGTTTGAAGCGAGGAAATGTTAAAGCAACAAAACAACTCAACTATTCCTAAAAGTCGCATATGCTTTTGAAGTGAAAATTTTAAACGATTGCAAATATAATACCAATCTGATATTGCTATTGGAACAATTTCAGACTAAGGTTTAAACATTTTTTCGAGGCCATGGCTCGCGTCTATAATGAATACGTATCAACTGGACCTTACGTTTTTGAAATTCTTCTATTCGAAAATTCGCGTGCTACTTAGAAAAGAGCACCTGCAAACTATCACCACGCAACATCTACATCGTGTTCACATATTGAAAAACGCATTCATGTCACAGCTTTGACAAATATCACGTCAATCCTCGCAAAACAGTTTTACATTCGTTTAACTTGGAGATTCTTAACGATATTGCAACATGTCTCAAGCGGATGACTACATCCGTGGAATATCCAGACGAGATAAAATTGAGGGAAACGACCCCGAGGTTTTGCACAGGGAGAAAATCTTCCAGGAGTGTTTTAAAAATAACAGCTTCTGGCGTTTGGCGAGAAGGGCAAGTTGGAGCAAACGAAATTTCTTTGGCCAGTTCGCTCTCATCAAATACTTTTACCTTAAGGGCAGGTGGGAAGGACAATGCACATGAGGAAAAAAAGAAAGAGATACATTTGTAATGCAATGAACTAAGGAGAAACAGTCATTTTCGTGTGTATTATCCAAGGTAACTAGAATTTATATCGATGTTGGTCAAAACTTTGTGCTAAGCACAAATTCATTTTTCTTTATTTTTTAATTGCCTGACTACGGAACAGAAGGGAAACGTAAATAATATCAGAGAGAATGTTGATCAAATTACTTGTACTACGTAACGCTTTGCGAAGCGCTCGCACTCGATGGAAGCAATACTTTCTGTGAATATTTGATTCATTCGTTTATTTCTTCGTTCTCTCTTGTTTTGTGGAGGTTGTTCCCCGTGTTCAGTTCTCACGCAAAGTTCTCATTTATTGCGACCTGAGCTGCTGTCAACCAGGGATTAGGGCCATCACGGACCTCGTCAACATCTCCTCTCATACCCTTGATATCACTGACGAACAGATGTGACAAGCACACGCTTAGCACTTCACCAATGTCACACATCATAATCCTGCGCAAAAGCCACACTTGTAGTTTGTGTTGATACCAGTTGCCGCGGGAACATCACCAGCAGTTTCAAGTGTGTAGCCACAAAGACGTGACACACGTTCTATGATCGAGATCGGTAATCACGCGGCTCCAATTGCTCTTGCAAATGGCCGCGATTGCCGGATCCAGCTCATAGCGAAAATACAAGTGTTTTCGAGGGTCCTTTACGTCTATTAGGACGCACATATCCGACTGCGCATGTTTGCTCGATCGCTTGTTGTACGGACAAATTGCCGTACGCTCTCCGGAAAGCGCTCTCGCGGTCGCGATTGCAATTTACGGCTCTGCCTTAACAATGCAGCGACTGCCCGATGCTGGCTGATTCCAACGCAGCCACTTTGACTTTTCGTCTCGACACCGGCGATTTCGCGTCAGGCGCGCGAGGATTGGGGTGTCGTGCGGCACTAATAGCGATGAACGTGAAACGCTGTGTCAGATACTGGCAATGCGGCCAAATGATTTCGTCGTAGTTTACGTCTGCTGCATGTTGCAATTCAAACTTTTCGCAGCGTGAGCAGTTACATCAAACAGAAGAGAAGACGTTAAACAAAAAGTAGCAGGAATTACCAAGTGACCGCATAGCATTTATTTGTGCTTACGTAAGAGAAGGACACCGTTATCCACGCAATTAGAGCGGAACAGCACGTTGCGCGCATGTACGTTTACCCAACATGGGACCGGGCGACAGTTAACTGCGTCCACAAGGCAACAGGTGCAGGAGAAGTGCAGTCCAAAGCCTAATAAAAGTAAACTGCTCTTTCGGACAACGCGGGCAATAAAAGGACGTTTCACGTTCTGCGAAGGAGACGCAAAAAACTTAGACACCTGTGTCTACAACACTCGTAGAGAGGTTGTTCCTTAGATTCATAGCGTATGTGGGTAAAGTTCCTTAGATTCATAGCGTAAGTGGGTAAGTATCCGGTATATTTCGTTTGATCCACTGTCCAGTAAACGTTGTTACCACAGCAACAGCCAATTAAAAACAGGGCAGTATTGTTGATAGAGCGTTGTAAAATATGACGCATTCTGGCGAAAAAGCAGTAGAGCTTTTCGTAATAATATTACTTCAAAGCTCTAAAGCTGGAGTGGGGTTTGAATCTTTGAAACAAGAAGTGCAGACGATGTCTTGTCAAGTGTAACTCACCTGTACTTGCTTTCTGCAAAACGTTGAAAGACGGTTAGTTACTGGCTAAGGGTATAAGCTCAACAGGCAGTTAGTTTTTCTGCAAGGCTTAATGTTTGTTGCTTGACCATGGTTATGTTTTATCAGTATTACTACGGGCAACGGGTATTCACACATCGGCCGTCACGTGACCAGAATGCAAATTCAAACGTCATAAGGAATTTGTTTTTTGCTAAGTCGTCAGGCGATGCCCGTCGACAACTGAAAACCTTATCTTTTTTAAGACGTGACCGCAGAACTTTTGCAGATTCATGAGAGATAATGATAAAGGCCAGACTTGATAAGGATTTAATACATGCTTTTTTGTGATTTTAATATCTATTTTTCATTTCATTATCCTTTGTTGCATGTAACCTTTTTTCATTGCTACAAACAGTACATACTTGTATGTGTTTTTCATTTAATATACGTTTTTCAATGTTGGACAAATAAACAACTCCTGCATGACTAGTGTGAATGCTTCCAGACAAGCCACGCGCGATCGGACTTACCCACATTAAAAGTCCTAATTCTTGCCCCAATGAAAATTATCTATGATCGAGCTCTTTTTCAATAAGTATAAAATTAGCGACAGTTTTGCTTTTCAGTAGATTAAAAGAAAAATGTAACTTTGAAGTTTAGTTCAATCGATTGATGTCACGCCCCATATATTCACGAAATGAGCCGGTTAGCAAACAACGCACATGAAATTAGTTTTTTGTCTTTCCTCCGGCACATCTCTACGAATGTAACGCGTGTCAACAGACGTGTTTGTCAGAGCGGAACAGGGGAACGCTTCAAAGCATCGTAGTGGAAATAGAAAGTGTCCAAGCTTCGCTAGCAAGAACTGCAATCGGCCATTCTGTGAATTGATGTACGATCCAGCCACAAGCTGATAGACTGTAATCTGGATGTTTCAGCAAACAAAAAGAGCAAATAAAGGCACAACGTACTTTTTAAAATAACGTAAGGTGTTGTAAGCCAGAATAACGTATAAAAACGTTTATGTCAAAGTCTGATGACTATCGTTCTGTGTCGATAACCTTGAGTTAACAAAAACCTTTGAAATTGATAGAAAATATAAACAATGAGCGTGAATTTACTAGACAGTGCAGATATTGCTTCTCCATATATTTTCATCAAGCAGATAACACACATACAGTAGGTCTATGGACAATGCCTTCGAACAGTAAACCAGTGTTGATGGTGATGAGAACATGATTGCAAAATATTCTCTTTTCGCTGCTATTAGATTAAGCAGACTTAACTTGCAAGCTTCACATCTGCTGGACAAGGGCCGTTTCTCGTCAGCTGTTGGCCTGTGATTGGAGCTAGCTGATAAGCAAAGTTTGCAAATCGATTTTGTCAGAAAAGATTAGTCTCTTTCAGTTTCTGCAACGTGCAGCTTGTGTCAAAACAGCTCTCGCAACGCGTGTAAAAGGCAGGATTTTGTGGACCGAAGTTTAGCTCTTGTCAGTCTTTGTAAGCAATCTTCTTGGCGCTTGACACTTTCCCCAACACAGTCAATGGCCGGGAAGTTAACGCTCAGCAGCGAAAGCATCAACGACGTTCAGACAAGGCCTCTTAGTGAAACTCTTTCCAGGAGGCCGTGGTTCAGAACGACAGTCCGAAGAAAAAACGTTTTATGCAAAATCCACTCCAAACTATGTGCCGGTAGTACAAGCTGGTACACTTTGCACACACAGTTTACGAACTACTTCACTAACTCCGTTACATTTCACTGACAAGAACAGTTCATTTCGTTTCAGATTAATTGTTTATCGCAGATGTTAATCAAGTTCAGAGCAGGACGAAAATCACACCTTCGATAAAATTTGAAGCAGACGTCTCCAAACCTTTTTGTCCGAGGGCCACATAAGCTATTACACAACAATTCGAGGGCCGGAAATCTTCCGTAATGTGTTTGTTTCCGGGATAAGTTGCATTCTACCAAATCGCAGTTCTTTTTGTAAATGCATTATTTTTTCATTATTGACAAAATATCTTACGGACGGACGAAATGGCTGTGCGGGTTGGATGAAATAGCTTCGCTGACCGGATTTGGCCCGCGCGCCGTAGTTTGGAGACCCCTGGTTTAAAGATATCAAAATCAAAAGATGCATAGCGCCCCTGGCCCCGAAGAGCTTGCTTAATTTCTTGCATTTCATGACTTTTTAATAACTTTCCATCCACCAATGCGTTTGTCCCGTCAATATTTTTTTGTAAAAGCTCAACTGCACGAAACAAAAAGGCTCTACCAAAAGTTGCGAGCTATCGGCTGAAAGTTTAGAAACAAAAGCTTTTTATTTACGCAACGAGCAGTGGAGGTCGCGACCTAAACTGCGACACATTCCCGGATGTCTACAATCAAACAACGAGTTGCAATCCTCCCGAACAACTGTCTTCAGCAAGTTTTTATATGTTCTGCTACAGTACTTTGTTCACCATCTTTACAAAAACAAGTCACTTCAAGCTATACACTGTTATTTTAATACTTGCACTGTCGCAACACTTGCCTTCTGTAGTTACTGCATTGAACAACAAGCTTCTCCTTAGCTTTGTGTCATACTCACACATAAGTATCTTATACTTAGCAAGTAAACTGGAGTTGTAAGGCCGTCCATCGTTTTCTGGAGACCTTGTCACGTACTTATCGCTGTTCATCTAAACTTCGCATTAGTTTGTAATTTTATGTTTCGGAAACGCTCGTCCGGTCCGCAACATATGCTTGCGGGGGTGCGCGGTGCTGGCGAAGAATTCCATCGCCTACACTAATTACGCAATCATACGCATAAACGTCGGAATCTGTGCATTATTTTATGATCGAAATAGATTTGCGAAAATATGGCAACAGTAGTTCGCAACACATATCCATTTAATGTGTGTTCAAAATTTCCGTCGTTTCTTCCTTTAACGGAACTTTTGATACGCTCATGGCGCTGCACTACCGAGCTAAGTGGACAAACGCTATTTACTGCAAAACTCTCCGCAGCGCCTGGGGCTCCAACTTTCTACAACTGCATTTTGTGCGTCTGCAACGTGTGACCAGGGGTGAAAAACGTTTGCCTCACCGGCAGCATTGGATTCTAAAACTTGACAACGGGCCGGATCGAGAGAAGATGGATGGACTGCTTGCGTAAACCAACATAAACGAGGTGTAAAAAAAAAATAAACTTACCTTATTAGTGTAATTCAAACAAGTTCGCCCGGTCAGATCAAAGGGCTTAACTAAAAAGCGACGTATTTTGTCCATGCCTGGGTTATGCTCTGCGCTCATGCCATGTATTCCAGTACGAGTAGGAGATGAACATCTGCTCGTCATGTGGATACGACGAGGTCACATTTTGCACAGACAGCTTGCTGTCAATGGTCTTTCCGACCTGAGTTATTTGTCAACCGCTCTCTAGCACTCCTTTGCCGCACGTCACCAAACCTTTACAAATTTTGTGGCGTGCGGGCAAAACGAAGTCTTGCAGTTACGCAGTTGTAGTCACTGCAGTTATATTTTCAGCTGCAGAAAAAATTAGCAGAAACTGGTAAAAGCAAGAAGCGGCCAAGTTTACCGGCAAAAGCGAAACAAGTTAGGTTATTGTAAACTGAGGAAAACTTCAAATATACCCGTTATAAGTAATCCGGCAATACAAACAACCCCACGCCGTTAACCTGACGTATTACAGTATTACACGAACAGCACTCAGAGGCAGTTGTCGTCAACTCTTCCGACCCGCTTTGAACTGCGGGCCATCGCGATCTTTCTGATGCGCGATTTTGGCGGTTTTAAAGGCTTTGATCTTAAGCAAGGCGCGTGGGAAATTTTATTTCACCATTTGCCAAGATAAGACGTAATGTTTCGCCCTCGCTGTCAGGACTTTATTCGATGGGCGCGAGCATGCTATGAACATTGCAAAAGACAGATTTGGCGCACTGTGTTTCGCATTGCCGTGTTTGATTCTTTGAGCTGTTGAATGGTAAAGTATCAGCAGGTATTTCCTTTATGATGCAGCAACATAGTTCCGCGTGGATTGCTACTGTGGAGTCGATTATAATTTTTACGCGGATAGAAGCAGCAGCTCTTGCCCAAATGAGCTGAGTTGTTGCCGCACTTACGAAAAGACAGTTCCGGGTGTAGCTGTTACCGGTGCTTTCACCAGGGCAGCATCAGATGACGTCATTGCTTGCGTGACTATCAAGCACAGGCCAGGAAGCAAGAGGTGATGCTACAATGAGTGAAATTTTCTTATCCGGACATTTGAAACTTTCAACCACGACCGACTTAAAATCTTAAGCCGTGTTTCAACTATGTTCAGCTGTCAGCTACCTTCAATTTTTAGGTTTTCTTTTCTGTCTGCAAGCACCGCTTGTGCTTGGACCAGCTTTTTTAAGGAACATGTTAGTTACCCGGTATGGACCTGTACGAACCCGATCCCTCTGATTCTAGGGACCCGATTTTCAATTCTTGGGGCCCCTAAAATACCTTAAAAAACCCTGGATTGGACTAAAAGTGATTTCTTTGCCTTCACATTTTACCTGTGCTGTGGCTGGGTTTTCCCTTTTCGACTTTTCGTTTTCTCTTTGTCATAAACACAGGCCGTGCCAGTGCACGCAATAAACCATTTTGTTGAAAATATATTTTATAAGCTGTTTTTCCAAGTCAATACCTGGCAAACGTAACCTCCGCCGCCGCGGATCGCTGTCATCTCGGTGGCTTGTGGCAGGATTTCCGCGACTTTCCTTTCCAAGAAATTTCATTTGGTGAAGTGTTACAATGTTGTTGCCTCGGTTGCCAAAGCGCTGAACTGGATCGTGAACTTTGAACTTTGCGTGTAATAAGTGTGCGACTCTNTTTTGTTATGANAAACGTCTGTTGTTCAGTGGCGTAGGAGGTGAAAAATTTGGGGAAGCCAAAATGTTTGATTGTAGGCGAGCAACAGTGTTTTTGTTTGGAACGCTGCTTCTCAAAGCACAAAATAACTAGATATGCCAAATATTTGGGGGGGCGTGGCCCCCCGGGCCCCCTCTTGGCTACGCCTATGCTGTTGTTGCCGGAACCTCTTCAAAATTGCATGTGCGCAGGAAACGTTTGAAAACAGTTTTAAATCCACGTAGCCAGACTTAAAATATGTAGGAAGTGTAAGCCCCAACTATGCGGTTGCACATATGTCAACTACGAAAAGGTGCGACTAACTAGAGCGGGCTATTGTGAACTTTTTCGCAAAAGCTTCCTTCTCAAAAGTAACTAAGGAAACCAAGCGATTATTTCCTAAAATCTTGAGAAGTCGTGTGATCTCTTTTCTTACGCAGCCTCGTCTACATTCCAAATTATGACGTATTACGGGTTATAACGGACGAATGTGCCAATATAAGGCCCAACTGGATTAAGCTTGCCAAGATTATTTTCAAAACATGTGGAAACAGCAAAAGCTTAGCGTCCATCTTATTCCCTGCAAGACACAGGGGGAGATGTTAGATCATATAAATTTCTTGTAAAGCATAATATTGCTGACTCAGAGCCATAACAACGAAAAAGCCTGATCGCCAAAATTTATCCTCACACTGATGATTGCCAGTTTTCAGGTGACGGCTTGCAGCTCAAGTTTACAGAGCAGATCTCTTCAGTCTGCACAATTTCTCGTGAACTTTAAATGCAAAAACATTTATTGTTCGTAAAGGTCAAGCGCCTTGCATCGGTCTGCATTAAACTTGTCAACATGCTAGTAGTCTGTGATTGTCTTGAACAGACTGTTTTCAGGATCCGAATAGCCAAAAGCGGACTGTGGTCTACGACACTGCGCTGAGTGGCTGCCCGCCATCGTATAGTCGTAGAGTACTTAAAAAGGTATATCTCCAACTACATTTTTCTCAGATTTGGTCACTGACAAGATGTAACGGAAAGGTGCATACCGCGCACTTTCAAATAGAAAATAACCAGAAATCGCGATAAACAACCAGTTTAATATGTTTGTGCATGAAACAGCAGCGATGGCCACGCCTCGCGGAAATGTTGCATTAACCTACTGTGTGTCAATTGGCCCTCACACACCGTGGACGGTATGCTGATCCACAGTCAACTGAATGCAACCGCCTTAACGCAGTTTCTCTTTGGCTTTTGTTTTAGTCATAACATGACTACTACATCAGTTGTATAGTGCCACATTTTCGATAAAGTTCTTATCACGGAATGTCGCTGTTCCTTTCAGTTTTTATACCGTCTACAAGGTAGCCTACTAGATATGAATTTTATTATATAAGTGCGCGACGACTCGCCGCGCTGGAGTTAGAGCTTGACTGAATGCATTGCCAAACAAACTGTGGACCATCAAGGGCGGTCATTGCAATGATTAACGCACTCATATTGACATTGCATCAATGTCCACTGCAACCATAATTTTTAAAATGTTTTTTGATGGTGTGGGCTTCCATTAATTGAAGTAAACTACACTACCTGTTGTATGCTGCAGGTCGGCAACACGCAGAACCGAATACTGTACAAATGTAATACTGTTTATTTATATGGGTATAGCGCCCTAGCCTAAATAAGGAGCTTAATAAAGCCTGGTACATTGTGGTATGTACGTCAAGTGAATAATCCTCTCCCCCGCAATTTTAATAAACTTCCGTATCTATGATTTCTGTAACCTGCTTCGCTGACCTCCTGGTGACCCATGAAATTTTTAATCTGGTGATTAGTCGCGAATTTCAGTATTTTCCTATCTACAGCAAAAGCATGGAGCAAAGCCTCCCATAGGCTCTGTTATCGATGCGTGACCAAATCTGACGTCACAATCGAGTTATCTATGTTTCAGGCCACTTCTGCCTTAGATCTCTTCCACTCAGGCGTACGTAACTGAAAACTGCAAAATTTAGAAAACAAAAAGATTAACCCATGCCAAGTTTGTAAAACGTTGTAAACTTTTGATATGAACGTCGGGCTCTAACTTAATAATTGAAACAATATGTACGAGAATGAAGATAAATTGCAGTGATCGGCGATTTTCTTTGAGATGTGTAAGCAAACTTGTTATATCGAAATTTATGCATTTTTTCATCGTTTGTTAGCTAAAGTCCGGGAATTTCGATGTTACTTTATTAACACAATGAAAAAGAACCACGGAATTACTGTTTCGTCTCAAATGTTCAATTCCGATCTAAGGTGTGTGTGTTCAGGCCATGAACTAAGTCGCTAAAAATCTGCGATGGTGTCTTGACTGTATCAAGCTAACTCGGGCTATCCTGCGATCATTTCGATATTGCAGTATCCGTCTAACGCAGGGGTTCCCAACCTTTTTTGGCCACGGCACACATGGCAGCATAATTTTCTTGCCGCGGCACACCAAACCTAATGACTGAAATGCAACAAACAGAAACGTCCTCATCAGAAGAGCCGTATGCAACATACTGCAGGTAGGTTCAACAATTTCGCGGCACACCTGAGACTGCCTCGCGGCGCACCAGTGTGACGTGGCACGCCGGTTGGGGTGCACTGGTCTAGCGAAACGCTCATTCGTATCAAGTGAACTTTTGCACGTACGTATTAGGGGTACAATCTATTAGCTCTCACTGTAAGGCAGGGTGGGGAACCTGCGCGGCCCGTGTGAAAACTTAATATGGTCCGCATCAGAATTTTCATTATCCAAGTTAGAACGCAACATCGCGTCAAAACGAAACTCCATGACAAGCAGCCACGCTGACGGTAAGTCAAGAGAAGTTTCTCTTGATCCTTAACATATCTTCCTCTTCTTGTTTTCCTTTGCAAGATAAAGGTGAAATTATCAGCTGATATTAATTAATTTTTGCGGCCCACCAGTGATATTCCACAATTCATGCGGCCCGCCATAGTAAAGAGGCTCCACATCCCTGACTGGCAACCTACAAAAACCTTGTCGCAAGCATTGGTCTGAAAACCAAGGTGCAAGTTGCTGGTTATGGGTTTGTGTCAACTCTCAAGTTCGTTTGACGTGTTTACGATGTCGTTAAAGTTTGGGGAGGTCGGATCATTGGCCAGATAGTAGCTTAAGGTGAAATGCTAAAGTGTAAACTGGACATGCAGTCAGAAAATACCCTAAAACCTCTATTTCACCACCATGGCGCTCTATTTTTCAACCCTTCCTTTATAGTGGCGTTCTATTAGAGGTGGCGTTCAATTAGGGGGTGGCGCTCTATTTTTCGACTAGCTGGTCAGAATTTTGAGATAAAATTTATTAAAAAGAAAAAACATCTAACACATTTACGTAATTAGCAAAATACACAAATACAGGGTGATTACTGGTAAGCAATCACAGATTTACTGGTGAAAATGAAGTGACACGTCGCTGTTGAAGCCGTCCTCGTCATTTTCAATATTTTCCGCATCAATATCAAGAAATTCAGGCTAGGTCTTGTTTTTAGGGTAGGTCTTATTTTTGGAGAAAGACGGTAGAAAGGAGTTTTAAGCCGTAACTATTTCCAAAATAGAAGAATTCATCAAAGTGGCGTTCAATTTGAGGGTTGCGCTCTGTCTTTCAACCCTTTCTTCATAGTGGCGTTCTATTGGAAGTGGCGTTCAAATAGAGGTGGCGCTCAAATAGAGGTTTCACGGTATGTTACTTGTAGAAATTTTGGCCTTACCGATCCCCTAAATACACCAGTGCTTTCCATGCAAGTAACTGATGCCTGTATGTGCGTGTAAGTAAGTACAAACGTTGGTTTCCGAGCACCTGTGGTTATGAGCAGCTTTACAGAAGCAGGTTTGCGTAAGACAAGGCTGGCGAGGTGAAGAACAGTTTTGCATTTTAACCATTGTTCCTAAAACTCTTTTTTGTCTTTTAGAAGTAGAAAAAATAAAAGCAGGTTTCGTCACTTTAGGAGAAGTGACACAGATCAAAGCATCTGAAAATTCGTGGGCACCGTTGTGGTATCTCATTAGAATTTGTTGTTTGAAGACGCATTACCGTGAAAGTTTTAGCGCTTTTAAGGAGGTAAGTTATAAGTAGGGCAAGTTTTTGCAACTTTTGCAACTTTTTTTTACAGCTTCCAACAGCTTCCTAAATACTCAAAATATATATAATTCAATGTTTTGAGCTGTTTCCAGGAATTTTATATTGCAACTTTTTGCAACATTTTCGATTTTTGCATGCAACTTTTTGCAACTTTT
>JGI24158J21664_10004911_pt1 | contig 17344 bp, 13 predicted proteins | sample Ectturendosymbi3_FD_21664 | JGI IMG/M metagenome (IMG submission 21664)
AGAGGGGCGACAATAAATTTCCAGGGGTCGTGAGCCCTTAAGTCCTTAAGTGCTGTCCAACGTTGAAGGTCTGACCAATAAATGCACCAAAGAATGCATTTTGCGTTTACAATTTATTTATCGCCAATGGGTTTGAAACGAAGGACAAGTATTTCAAGGAGGCGCGGTAAAGGAATGGTTAAGAACCACTGTGCTAAATAAGGAAATAATTCGAGTTTCTCTGGTGTGACTCAGTGCAGTAGGACCTGGTCGATTCAACACTTCAAACGGCAAATCAGGCCGCATCAGGCGAAGTGAAAATAATGTGCAACGTGCGCAGCAGTTCTACGAACGTGTGTTTTTGTTTACACTGTGCGAAAACCTCCGATTCCTTGAGGTTTTTAGTGTTTCCGCTTCAATTAGCGTTAAAATCGCGTCGCTCTTCTGTGACAGAACAAAAGCCAATCTGTCGTTGGGATGGGTGCTTCGTCGAGTTCGCGACGACGCGCGATTTGCAACAGCACATCACCGAACAACACGTCAACTCGTTGACGACCAGGTAGGTTTGCGACAGCCTTCTTTATTTGAAAAAGGTCGTGTCTGTGTATAGGGAAGTTACCCATGCGCTTGTGCCAGTAGCTTGTTGACGTTCGGGGATTTTTCAACGTTTCGTTGGTGGATTGACTGGGGGGCATCTTCAGGCAAAATTCTACGCAACAATTAATGAAAAAAAAGTTTTTTTCGATAGAGCCTTTTCCTCTGTGTGCGACTCGCGTCTTCGCTGCACAGGGTGCCATCTTTGCAGTCAGCCTCACACTGCAATTTAGAGTTCACCACTGGCTGGGTTGATTGTGTTGCTGCTTTTATTGCAACATAAAGGTTGATTGTGTCGCTGCTTTTATTGCGATTTGAGAACAGCGTAAAAACGTTTGTAAGCGTCATCGCCTCCCTCCTCTCTCGCTTGCCGCGAAGGAGAGAACGTGACGTAACTCGGCGAACAATCGAATTCTTATTTGCACGATTGAGCGAGACTGTCCTAAAGGTTATGAATATTCGAATGTACCGCTCTTCTTCTGGCAGAGCTCTTGAGCCCCAACTTCGCGGGTGGCGTCATCGTTTTGTGTAACTATCTCGACAAGCTATTGCGGTGCGTTGCCCCCTGAGAGTACCCGGCAATCAACCGGTCGAGCTTTGACCTTGTCGCAAGACAATGACCTGCTCGTGGCTGGTTGCGGTCGAAACGCGTGTTCTTATGTGCTGCCACGCACGTCACACTGTGATCGCCAACAGTGAAGCACGTTAGTTCCTGCGAACACTTCCAAAACTGAAGATTTTACTGTAACAGGCCAATATTTTCGCGATCTTCTTATTTTTTGTATGCTTTCGTAGCATTTTGCGCCTCCGCTTCATACTCCATAGTTTTTGTTTTACGCGGCTGAAGCCGAAGCCGCGGCAAACTTAAACAAATCACCTGGTTCCCAGACGGTGGAAGGAACAACGGCGGGGGCTTACGTTTGACAAGCGCATTGTTACGTTTGACAAGCGCATTGTTCTTCATCGTTAAACTCGCTTCTGTGTCTCCGTCTCGTTGGTTAATCAATCGCCGCTTCATTCAAAATGCGCTGTCGTCATTCACTTCATTGTCTTCACCCCCATGTCAAATGTTCATATCTCGCCAAGCCAGTCCCGCGCGTGGAGCTGATTGCCTTGAAATGGACGACGTGTTTCAAGAACGCGCGCGTTTTCTACATTCGCCGCGTAAGCTCGAAAAAGTGTGCGCAAAGATCGCGTCGATTGAGTTGTTTGCATCTTACTTGCGGCGCATCCTGTTTTTTTTTCCGATAACTGACCGAAATTCTCTGAAAACAAAAATTGAGTCAGTTCAGTGACAACGCCTTTTTCACTCAGAAAAAAATACCCGAAAACGAAAAATGACAAAAATGGCGCTTTTAAGTTACTGCGGACAAATGGCCGAAAAAGGTCTCAGCGAAACGAAAAAGCCCAGGGCGTATCGCCACCGATTCCTTGGTTCTGAGCCCCCCCTGCCTTCCGAGCCTCCCCCCTTCGTTCCTCCCCTTGCGCTGTCACGAACACTTCGCCGCCGTTGCACTGGCTTCTCTGCCTCGCTCGCATTGCGATAATTACAACGCACGGCTCTGGCGCATCCTCCCATTCTCTGCCCTTTCTGCTTCTCGCCGTTGTTGCGAACACTTTTTACGGTTCCATCTATTATTCAACGACCCAATAATAATCGAAAGCTCAAGTTTCTCGGCGCGACTGAATTTCACGACCGTTCCCGATCTTGATCTAACCAGGTCGTCTCTCCCGTTTTAATCTTCACTCGCGAACCTAACCGTTTGCCATCCACACAACTTCATCCACGAGTAACTCCATCGCAACTTTCTCGTGCTGCCGTATCGTATCTTTCCCACAAAACCCAACTGGACACCCTATGTGGGGGGATACGCGCTTCTGATTTTCGTTCCTAATTAACGTATTGGAACAAGATTGTAGGACCGAAGATGCGTAGCGTTACGTGAAATCGATTTCCTTTCGAAAAAGAAATTTTCTGATGGATTCAAAACCCGTCACCTTTTTTTGCGGAGACTAGTTTTCATTCCGAAACCATGTTTGCCTTTTTCGACGCCAGTAACGCCCCAGTGCGAACGCGACTCTTTGTTGGCGATCGCGCTGTCAAAATTTCGCTGGACGAATCACGGGAGGAAGTAGGTCAGCACTGATCATCTCCTCCCACCCTGCCGCGGGAGCGAGACGTGGGCGAAACCCGCCCTCGCGAAAAAGCTGCTGATCTGACTCAGCGCGCCGCCGACTTGAAGTAAACGTGAGCGGCCTTTAAACCACGCAACGCTGCCTGGCTTATCAGTCGCGGAACGAGCGCGGTGGTTGAGCGCGCGCGTCTGCTGCGATGACTTCATGCTGTCGATGATGACGTCACCGGGATGGTACGTTGCGCACGGAAGAGATTCAGGGCATACTGCAGTTCTGGGATCTTTTCCGAGTTGCCAGGTGGGACAAGGTCGTTAGCGTAAGCGCTGTCGTATTTAAACGGTTTCCGGGGGTGGGGGGGGCGCGAACAAGGCCTAAATCGCGATTCAAGAAACATTAGGCTGCGCGCGTTTGCGCGACGTCGACGCCGTTCTTCAACAAAGCAGGTTTGTCCTGGTTGCTCGCCACCATCGCCGCACCTCTTCAATTTGCGCACCGGCTTAACGACCGACTGTCCTGGTGCGTTGATTCAGCGGCTCTGGAGAGGGCGCGCGCGCGTTGTTGAATGGTCTTTTCGAGAACCCTGTTTGCGCCGCAACGCCGTAACGTGCTCCGGCGGGTGCTGGGTGACCTCCTGGTCCATTAAGGCTCGATTTAGTCACTTGGCGAAAAGGAAACCGGTCAATACAGGAAAGCCGCGCCTGGTCACCCAGGCTGGAGTGACCGGCGCGCGCGTTCAGCGCGTCGCACTCCATTAGGACGGTCTCTTAGACTTGACTGATAAGGGGACTGGCCTAAAGTGGCCAGGACATGCGCTGGACCCGCCAGCATTTTGGAAAACTGAACGTACTCGGGTGGAACGAAGCACCCGAATAAATGAAAACACAAAAAAGACAGCGCGCGCCAGGCGTGACAACCACATCGCATTTCATCGTTGTTCCTCTCCGCGAGCTTGTGGACGGCCAAGTTATTCGTGTGAAAAACGCGGTCAGCATAAATACCGTTCTGTGGTCTGTTTCCTGCGCGCGCAGTTTTTTCGGAGACGTTGGCCACTCTGCCAATGCTCTCCATAATGCGCACGAACAGCCCTCCTTGCAAAGCAAGTACCATTTCCACTTTTTTCCGACGTTTTTAGCGTCATGTCCCGCGCAGAAAGATTGTGAACGTGTTTATGGTGGGTGCTGAAAATGAAAAGCGGTCGTTGTTTCACGACCTTGCCGCTTTCATTCACTGTCGCCTCGGCTTTTCTGAAAATGCTCACGGCACAACCAGTGAAAAATCGCCTTGCAAACCGTAGACTCGTGGTTTCTGCAAGAGCTCACGGCACAACCAGTGAAAAAATCGCCTTGCAAACCGTAGACTCGTGGTTTCTGCAAACAAATAATGTGACGAACTGCTTCACCACTTAAATTGCATTCGGCAGCTCTCTTTCGTTGCACTTTTTAACAATTTTTGTTCTCCGTCGCAAAACAAAATGGCGTCACCCGCTTCGCAACTTCCACGCCGGCCGAACGCTTCATAATGCTTTGTGCAGCAGCAGCCTCAGCACCGGAAGGATATGCGGACCGCTTCCAGTCGTCATCTGGTGATGGAAGATGCCGCAGCTATGCAGCAATCTTGCAATGCGCTCAGGGCGCTGATTGCGCTGTTCTCTCGCCTCGGGGCTCGAACGACAGGATAAATCGTTTTCTCGAACTTACGCGAGACGCCCTGAATAAAGAGTCAACTGTTCCGGGTTTCGTGAAGTCGTTACAGAAACAACAACGCGCATGAAGCGTCGGGTTTTTAGCTTTGCTTGTGTGTGAATGAGCTGGTCAAGCCGACCTTACCGGCAAGTGCACCGTTCTACTTCAGTAGTAAAGTGGACGTCACAGATATTACGTTGGCGCGTAAAGTGTTGAAAACAACCGCCAGCTTAATAACTGGCGAAGTCAGTACACCGCTTTTGTTCTCGAGCGAATCGTCCATCGGCAGCGTCACAGATTGTATTGTTGCGTCACAGATTGCGTTGTTGCGTCACAGGTTTTGCTGCTTCTGGTCGGGATGCAAAGTCTACGACAAACCAACCCGCAATCTCTCCTGCCTGGAACAACACATCCGCGTCCACACCGGCGTGAAGCGATTTCAGGTAATCGTTTGTGCCGCTGACAACGCAACAGAAGGCGCGGCTTAAGATTTGCCTGCCCCCGCGTGTGTGCGCTGGCGCTCTGACTCCTGTCGGTGGTCCGCGGTGGGTTTTGGAATAAGTGGCAGGAGGGTGGTGGCTAAGGCTGGTGCTGGAGCGTTTTCAAATCGCAAACGAAACACAGATGTTGTGGGTACAGCGACGGGAAGGCGTTTTGCTTTAAACTGTCACTTTTTCGGAATTGTCCAGCTTACATCGGCAAAAAATTGCCCGGTAGACTCCTCGCGTAGCCCACATGTGGGGACTGGTTACTTGAATGTACAGATGTGTGCGAGTCAGAATCATCGCAAAAAGATGAAAGTAGAGCCCAGTCGGCCGATTGCTCGAAAAACAACGGTAAATCTAGTGGTTTTAATTGTCCAGCTTTCGTCAGTCTGCGTGCGAGGTAGCGAAGGCGAAGTCAGACGCGTTTAAGATTTTGTGTTTTAAAAACGAAAATATTTTTTTTGCGCCTTTGCAAAGCCCTTTTACTGTCATCTTCTGGCGTCGGACTCGATCCGTTTCACGCTTGATTAACGCGCTTCACGCTTGATTAAGCTTCCCAACGACGGTCCACCGTTATTCAATTGTTGACGCGCCGCGCCGGTTGTGACGTGTACGCTTCATTTGTTCGCCCCGTTGTCGCGCAGTGCTGGCTCACCGGCTGCGACGCCAGTTTCAGCTCTCAGCTCGGCCTGGCTCGTCACGTGCCGTCACACTTCAGCGAGCACCACCTTCCCAAGGCCAAGCTGGCCAACCAATCGGAGCGGCGCTACCTGGTCAAGCGGAGACGGATAAAGGACAAAAGGAAAGCTTTGGGTGAGTGAAGCTGAACGGCTTGAGTGGTTCGACAGGCGCGTGCTGTTTTTTGGTGTTGTTGGGCCAATGGACTGTTTCGCGCGTTCGGCTCAAGCCCGTAATACGTCATTGGAACCGGGAGATTCTACTAATTGCTGCTAAACAACGTTGTGCTTTGTGGTTTATTGCAAGGTCAGCGAAAACGTTGTCAATGGCGTGATGGGCAGAAACCAGCAGCTCCTATCTTTTCACTTCTATCACGAGTTGTTCTTTATTTTTGCGTTAACTTCGGGCCCGGACATCCAGAGGTAGGTCGGTCTCCTTTGCAAAACGGTTTGGGGAGGGTGCAGCTTGTTAAAAATAAACTGCATAAACGCATTACATTTGTTTCGCGTTTGCAAGTGGCGTCGCTCCGGTTTCGAACCAGCGGCCTCAGATCCGAGAAGCTTGACATTCGACAAGACGCATTCCAACAACGCTGCGTTGAACGAGAGTTTACTGTTAGCTGAGGTTATAAGTAGCTGTTGTGGGAGGCACAGAAATTAAGCCGCACGCTTTTGAACTCTGCGTCTTTCTTGCCTGTAGCTCGCTGTTTATTTTCTCGGCAGTTGCTCGCTGAACCGGAACGGGGTCAATTTAAAACGCATCCATGCATCAAATGGCTCTTTCGTGATATTCGGGTTAAAGGAAACTGTACGGCCAGGCTAATGGTTATTTCCTTTAACTCAGTGGTTCTTGGCCTTTTTCCGCCACGCCCCCCTTAAGTAATTGTCCTTTGTTTCAAGCCCCCTCTGACTTTAAATAAGCTGTAAAAGCAAATGCATTTATTGGTATATTTATTGATTGAACTTTCCATGTTGTAGAGTGCGTAAGGGCTCGCGCCCTCCTGGAAATTTATTGACGCCCCCTCACCCCCGGTTAAGAACCACTGCTTTAACTTGTTCAAGCATTGTGGCCGTCCCGGGACAAGATAGAAACGCTTGTTGGTTGTTGTTGCTGTTGGATCCGGATCGCCGTAGCCACCAGTAAAGCGAAAACCTTGTACACTGTATTCTTTGAAAAAAATGAACTTGGGTCTTTGTAAAAGAAACTGATCGCTGGGAGTCGAGAAGTCTTGACTATGAACTGTCAGGTTCTTGCCAGTGGCGTAACTGACGGGGAGGGCCAGAGGGGCGCATTGCCCCCACCCTGGAAATCTAAATGTAAAAACAGGGCCTGCGCTGAATTTATATTTCGGTTTTAGTATTCTTTTGGTTTTCAGTAGGTTGTTTTTTTGCATTTTGCGGTTTATATTCCGGTGATTTAGCGTTTTAGTATAGCCATCCGCAACCGGACTTGCCGCCATGTACAAAATTTTTTCTGAGTGTTGGCTAGTGGACCCCTACAGTGGCCAGTGGGACCCTTGTTTGCCCCTGCTACAAACCTTTGCTTTCGCCACTGGTTCTCGCGATAGCTTTCTGGAGGTTTGATCCACGGGGTAGTTTTGCACTAGACGCGAAACCGAAGCGACAGTGGTGTGAAGCGAAACAGTGCGTCGTCGTCGCTCGGCGACGAAGATGATAGATCGTTCGATTTACCGGCGAGCGCTCGGGATCGTCGCGAACGCACTGCGTCTCGTTCTATATGCGGCGGTTCGAGCACGCGCGCTAAGTGCTTTAAAACAGTGCAGCGGTTCGCGTGTTCGCGTGTTCTGGAGCGCAGCGGTGCTGGGTTCGCGTGTTCTGGAGCGCGAAAGTTCTGTCCGCTGCGCGTTTCGGCGTCGTACGCAATCGATCGACCACGTGTGGAAAAAAACATAAAAATTAAAACGGGCGCTCTTACTGGACAAACAAACTGGCATGGCAAGAGCTGAGAGCCTTTGAAGTGGATTGTCGATTGGGCTTGTCACAAAAAAACGACGTACCTCTCTCGCCAGCGCGTCCCCCCTTTTTTTCCGCTACGCACTTGCTCCGTGACCTGACCGGCAATTTCCACGCTCGCCACGGTTACTACGACGGCGTCGAGCGTCCAGTCACGTGACGCCCGCGGGTTATTTTAGAACGCATCGCGATGCGCGTGCCTGTAGCGAAACCGCTCGTCCGTCGCATTTCGCGCCGCCGTTGTTACGCGATATCGAGCATTGTGATGCGTCCCTTTTCTTCGCGACTCCTTCAATGGAGAAACAGAAGGCCTGTGGAAATTTTCTGTCAGCAGATTACCGAAAAACTTCCTGTTCTTATTGTTATAAATAAAAGTTTGGCGGGGAATTTCCTTTCGTCACACCGCTGCGTGTTTCGGAGGAGGAAAAAGTACGGGACTTTTTTGCCGTCACTGAACCATAGAGGTTAATTTTAAATTTGATTTTGATGAGAGTTTTGTGGAATTCGTGACGTCATCTCGTTTTTTGTGAAGCTGCGCAACCCGACATCGCTGCGACGAGTGTCACAAGTCATCGCGACGGCGTTTCGCTTTTTCGCAGTTTCTATGGTGACCGCAAATGTTTTGCCGAATTCTTCTTGGCGGTGAACGTTTTTTTGTGACAAATGCACTCATGGGGTCGGGCGACTCGTGGTGATGACGTGAAAACGATGACGTCGAAAGCTCGAGAGCGCGCGCGACGGGGCGATACTGCGGTCGTGCGTCGACTTCGCGATTTACGCGAATCGCTTCCTTTTTTGTTTCAGCCAACATTCATGACTACACTGACCAGCGAACGGTCGACGTCATGGTCGCGTCGCTCGTACGTCACAATACGCCGTCTCTGATGTCGTCGGACGGACTGCAGACGTCGCGGGTGAGTTAACGCGAAGCGCACCTTAAGCTTCGGCCAACGAACCCCTTCCCCCCTCATCACAGATCTTTGTTTTCGCGGCTGACGGCCCCCCTCTTCCAGCCCCCCAGTTTTTCGGCGGCTGCCATTCGCTCCTTCAGAATTTTCTCCCCTCACGCATGATCGTCGTTGCCATGCAACTGATCGCTGTTGAAGAAAAGGTTGCGTCGCGAAGCCTTGCAAAAAAAGAGACCGCCGGCCTGCGATTCATCATCGTACATGCGCTGATGAATCGCCCGCGGAATGTTTTGAATGTGGCCCCCGCCCTGTCAACTGTTCTTTGGCAAATCAATGAAAGGCCCGGGATCTCCGTGAGGTTGCCACAGGTTTGGGAACTCGGATTTTTTGTGGCCTGACTGTGAAAGTTTGGCCCTTTTCCGAAGTGGTTTGGCCGCAAATGTTTTGTTCGGCCTTTTGACCTTTTTTGGGTATTTTTGAATATTTCGCCGAATTTCGACCTAATTTGTATGTGGTGCCACATTCCGGAATTTAAAACACTCAAAATGTCTCCATGTGCATTCCCACAAGCACGCTCCCCTTCCTGACAGTTGAAGTTACCCAGGTTAGCATTCCAAACCCAGAGAATGGAAACAGTTTACGACGAATAATGATCATTGTTATGTAATCGATCGATTGAAATTCTAATCTGCAGTCTAGTTCTGCAAATCTGGGCAATGATTGACTTGTTAAATTGTGCAAACGGAATTATTTGTTTTTCAAAAATAAAGAAAAACCACGTTTGGCCTTAATTATTAGAATATGCCTGGCCATTATGCTGATAAAGTACCTCCCTGGGCTGCCACCCTCGCCACCTTTTCGAGAGGAAATGGGAGTTCGAAAACGAACGATTGAGCGATGCACCTGCTGCGATTATTTCAAAATATTTTTTGAAAACCGATATCAAGCGCTCTTCTAACGTTTCGTCGTTAACATTCTCTTATTGCGCGCGCCCCTTTGTCACGCCAGGTTATATCCTCCTTCTGTCCAATTACTTCAACAACGCAAGAGCGGCACGCCCGAGAAGTTTACGGTTCGAAAGGCCCGTTTTATTTCCACATAACTGAATGCATCCATAAAACGCTGTGCCCTTCTTGCTTGTCTGTTCTCGACGTTTTCCAGACGCTCCCCCCCCCAAACCGCCTCCTCACCTCCGCCCTGTCGCCATTGCGCTTGTTACGTCACCAAGATAACGACCCGACCTGGCGGTGCGCGAGATGGAGCGGTGCGCAGAAACCGATCGCGCTGCCGATTGTTACGTCGTAAGGGCCTGATTATGGTTGCCGCTGCAGGGTGTCGGGTGAAATGTTTCCGGTTTAACGGGTCGAAGAAATAAACGCGATCACTCGCGAAACTGCGCCGTCGCACGGTTTCCCTGCGAAGGCAGTGCGTTTTTCTGGGCGTGCAAGCGTTGGGCGAACGCGGTGGATCACCCGCTTTCGCTTTGTAATAATGATGATAATCGGTAACGAACAGCGCCCACGCTGACTTGGCGGATTCACACCCGAATCCGCCCGTGACTTGGTTATTTCTGGATTCGATTCGGCCTTACGTCGACCAATCAGCCTTTGAGAATAAATCTCGGGCGCACATTGCCGCTCGTAGCAAAGTGCACGCCGCTAATGGCCGACCTGACCACGTAGCCTGTTTCTTTTTTCGCCGAAACATTTCGGTCATTTGTCTCACAGTTGGGTTAAAACTCGCCATAGCAGTGTTTTTAGCCTATATTTTTGAAACATTCTGACCGAAATGACTTTTTTTCGGTCATTTTAAAAACGTTTCGGCCTGTGCCCGAAAAATGACCAAAAAAATACCAACCACGCAGCAGGCGAAGAAAGTTCGCAGTTGTGTTTCGCGCCCTGATCGCGGACGAGGTCGCGTCCAAATAAGCAGCGAACGGGATTCTTCTTTTTTACACTAAAGCTTTTGAGATTTCTCGACCTCTTCTGGGAAAAAAGCAAGCCAGGCCGTTCGAGGTATTTTTCAAAAAAACAGCAACAACAATCGTGTGAGGCCCGCGGTCTGTTCACGATGTGTGGAAATTGAATGTTTTGTCAGGCGCGCCCGAAGTTCTTTTTTTTTTGCGAAGAACATTGAACGGGAACTAACATTCCCTCCCCGACTGCAGCGCGCTGCTCGCGAGCGCCGCCACGCTGCGTCGCGCTTTCCGGTCGACGGTGCGAAATGTCTTGTTGCCAAGGAATTACGCGTTGCGCGCCTTGGCGACCGCATCCGCAAAGGTCGCGACTGTGACGCCTTGCTGCGTGACAAGCTGCATTGTGCCCCGGAGCGTTGTGAAGTCACAATGCGCTGGTGCTGCTGTTATGAAACAAATCATCACAGCGACCAAGTGCGTAAAGGCGCGGCGAGATTTGCGCATTTGAACAACAAAGCATATTTTGGTGCGTGGGGGGCGGGATCGGTGAGTAGCGCGGAGTGATTTCGGCGACTTGCGTCATCAGTGCTGAGTGAAATATTGTTCCACACTGCTGAGTTCCGAATTCACAGACTGTCACAAACGCCTACTGTTTGCTGCTTTTTTTCGCTGAGAAATTCCGGTCGTTTTGCCCCCAAATTTTTTTTGAAACTCGCCGCAACAGCATCCACTAGTCTATACTTTCGGTCATTTAAAAAGAGTTCGGTCAGTGGCCAAAAAAAACCCTGACTGCACTGAGTCCTGTCACAAAATATGAATAAAATCCTGTGGCGAAAAAACTGTCCCCACGCCAAACCCGGGCGCTGTGACGTAGGCGGGGGATGGTGAGGCGCAGTTTGTTTCAGGCTGATGTTGCGCTGGTATGCTGAAGATTAACCGCGTGATCCGCGGCCGCTAGCGAAAGCGCGACACAAGTCTCGCTCGCGTCGAAAACAGCGCGTTCGCCGATAGCTACCCCATCCATATGTGCAGTACTGTTGCCAGACCTCAGGCTGCTTCTGTCCTATGTGGCCGGCATCCCCTTCGCCCCCCCCCCAACCAGGACTTTGTGACGCGAGCGTTGCGCTTCACCGCTCTCTCTATTTCGTTGCAGGCGATGGTCAGGTGCGTGCGGCGTGCCGACGACGGACGCGATCGACATTTAAGCGACCAACAGCAGAGGTGAGTCGGACCCTGCGGCCGCGATTGAACAGAAGCCCGTTTGGTCGGTGTGCGTCTTGCGGTCAGTGTAGACGTGGCTGACAATAGCAAACACAATTTTATTAAGGCGCTCATTGCCCGAATGCCCCCACACCTGTCATTTGTCGGTCACAGACGGTCACAGATTTTCGGTCCTTTGTCATTTGTCGGTCACAGACGGAAATCTTTTTGAAATGGCCGAAAAAATTTAAATAATTTCGGTCAGAATGTCTGAAAATAGAGGCTAAAGACACACTGTTATGGCGAGTTTTGATACAGCTGAGAGACAAACGACCAATATGTCTCAGCGAAAAAACAACCAGCCTCCCTTCCTTCAAGCAAATTTAATGCTGAGAGAGACCAAACGGCATTTTTCGTTTTTTTTCAATCAAGCAAGAGGTGCTTCTGGTAAATGCACCCGGTTTTCTATCAATATATCGTCGTCGCTGTCGTAAGGTTGCGGGTTCGATTCCTTCGATAAGTACTGGGTGGCTGTTTTCGCAATGGTCCATGGAACATCGCTTGCTTTGCGTTCCCGCATACTTAATCTGTCTGACGCGCGAGAAGTTGCGAGGCACGCCCGAGATTTCAGGAGCGCAACACCCCCGTTCGTTCACTTTCATCCGTCGCGAAACTTCTTCTCTGCCCGTCGGCAACTCGCACCCAAAGCTGGTGCGTGCCTAAAGTAAAGTGTGCCTGCTTGCTCAAAACTCGCGCGTGATCGGAATCTGCCAGCTCACTGGCGTGCGATCCGCCGACACTCGGGAACGCTTCTTCATGCCAGGAGGCTCGCACATGTGTACAGTGACGATGTGGGGGTTGCGGAGAAACCTGATAATTTTAAACCTTCCGCGCATTGCCAGATTATTCAGGGCATTATTTCTATACTCCCCAGGTGGCAGCCGTCAGGCGACGAAGCCGAGAACCGATTCTGTCGATTCCTCTTCTTCGGAGAACCGAGACCGCGCTGCCGGAAGTGGAAGGTGCGTGTTTTGTGCGGGGCGAGAGGCGGTTGCTCCAAACCGGTCGTGACGTACACCGTGATTTTCAAAGCGTCTGTGAACGTTGTCGCGAAGTCAAATCCGCGGTTTCCTCCACCTCTACGTGGGGCAGAGTCGGATTCGCGTACAGAAAGGGGAGGGGCAGGATAGCAACTCATCAGACCTGTCGATAATCATGATATTTGCCTGACCTGGCTCGAAGCCAGGTATAATATCGAAACGCAAACAACGTGCTGGCGACGTTCTGTGAACGTGGCTTCTAGTTATCAGCCAAGCCAATGCTCATTACGCGTGAGGCTTTCCGTAGATCAGAGCAAGTCAGATTAGCGGTATTTGGTGACGTCGCCGGATAGCCACGTGGTGGGGGGGGGCAAATCCTTTTGTGATGCAACGGCCAAAAAAAAAACGATTTTTCGTTCAATCCTTCTGGCAATCGACCGATTCGCTACAGTCCCTGTACTTTGCGCGGTGATCAACTAAAAAAACAAAACGCGCGGCGCTTGGCCGACCGCGGGTCGCTTACAGTCGCATTTGCCCACTCCTCACTGCAGAATGGGAGGGACTGTTGCTGCGCCACGACGTCATCCACCGAACGCGGCAATAATAAAAACAATTCAAGATTTTCGAACCGGGAAACGTGGGAGGTTATGCCACAAACTCCTTCCCCCTCGCTCGGCGCTGCTGTTACGCATTGCACTGACTGCGATTGCAACGTAAGCCTTACTTTTCGTCCGCTCAACAACGTCTCTGCTTGTTTTCCGCAGGCTGTCCATTGATGAAGCGGCGGATTTGCACGGATTTGGCGCCGGCCTCTGGCACCTGCAACTCTGAAACTCGAGTTTTGTATCGATTTTTAGCAAATTTGATATTATTTTCGCGTAGTGACAAAATCTTGTGCTCCGTGTTGCTTTTTTTCTGGCGATCGTTGCGGCCACCACGCGGCGATTTAAAACCGAAAAAGATTCCGCTGTGCGGCGGTGTTAGCAAATTAGGAAATTTTTCCCGCTTGGTCCCACAATGTCATTTGCCGAGTCTCCTGTGCAAGAAATGTGCTGCTTGTCTGCTCCTCCCCACTCAAAGCTCGCTCTCAATTAACAGGCGACGGAAAATATTAGCCGCTCAACTGAAATATTGTAACGGATCCCGATTTCTTGCGCAGTTGCTGAAGTCCTGAGACGGTGGAGAAATTGATATTTTTCGCATCTTTTCGATCGTCTCGCAGCGCATCGAACAATCTAAATTATCTGCATTCCTCGTCTCGTGTGTGATTCTCACTGACATCGCTTTTCTACCCAAGCAACGATACAGGTCTTGTTCGTTCATTGTCTCGGCGCCACGCGCGACACTTTCGGCCATTTTTAGGACGACTTGCTCGCTTGTTTGTTGTTTTCGTTTTTTTTAAAAACAGTTTCTGTCACTTTTTCTGCCAAATTTTCACACGCGCCAGATGCAAAAAAACATCAACTCAGCGATCCTTTAGATACTGATGGTTACTCAAAATCTCTTGCAAAACTTCGTCGTACCCCCTCATCTCGCTCGAACTTGGCGAAGGCTTTCGCGGTTCTGCTGTCGGTGTGACGTCATTTCCTTGCTGTGTGACGTTGCTCTCGTTTTCGTTTTTTTTGTTTCTTTTTTAAGTATTCGATTTTCGTTTCCTGTTCAGTTTGTAAATTCTTCTGTTTCCTTTTCCTTCTCTTCGTGCGTCGTAGGTTGTCGGTTTGTGACGTCGTGATTTCTCGTCTGTGACGTTGCCGTCGCGGTGTTTGTGACGTCTGCGATCGGAATCTGTGCGCCGTCGCTGCGATGCCCTCCCTCCCCGTGCGCGCAGAGCGGACGCGGCGAAATAAACTGTTAGCGTTCATACGTCACGTGAACTACGAAGTCGTCCTTATTCGGAACAAACGCCACTTCCGGCTGAGAAAACGACAACAGGCGTGTCAGTCAGTAGCGCAGCCAGCCCAAAGTGTTTTTGGGGGGACGAAATTCTTGATTTTAGGCGAGCAACAGTATCTTGTATAGGATACCGCCTCTCAAAGCACAAAATGACGACACATTCTGAAATTTTTTGGGGGGAATGGCCCCGTTTGGCCATGCCTGTGATGTCAGTGCTCGTTGAAGGAGCCTGTCAGCACTCGTGCGATGAATAACTCAGATTCGGAAACAAACGGCTTGGAATAGTCATCGTTTCAGGTCACGCCCGCACAAGGCAGGTCTTTTTGAAGCCAAGATCGGTGAATATCTGAAGAGTCGATTCCGTTCTGCCCGTAGTTGGACTCAGCTGTTGACAGACGGCTCAAGGCGGTGAATTTGGCTGAAACATATGGAGATAATAGTTCCGCTGCATCCCAAAGCTTTAGTTGCATTCAAAGAAAGGGCGATTGCCCTCAGCGTAGAAAGGTCGTTCCGTTATATTTGTGAAGGTTTTTCAGGCTCTTGTCTTATTTGCAATCACCTGTGTTTGGCAGAACGCGGGTCAGTAGTCAGAAGCAGTGCCTTACACGGGGGGTGCATCAAACCCTGTTCATATTCTTTACAGCAGTGGTTCTCACTGAAGGAAGCCAAATCCAGACTTATGATTTTATTAGAGAGCCGCAGTAAAGAACTTTTTACCACAAGTCAATTGACACGTTTGTTTTGTAGCAGAATGAAGTCTGTCGCAGAAAATATTAGAGATTTATTGAAAGATCGCACAAAGGATGATTGGGACCAGGAGCCGTATGCGGCTGTCGGAACAGTGGTTGAGAACCACTGTTTCAAAGAAACTACTCGTTTGATATTTTCGGGAACGTGAACGTTGCCTTGGAAGTTATTCAGTCGGGCATCAGGCCTGCGCATGTTGGTACTTAAAGCAAGTAAGTAGTTCAATAATCACTGCACAAAGTTTTTGGCTTATAATTTTAAAACTTTTAGCAGGCGAATAAAAATGACCGTGTGTCTTCTAGCATGATCAGAAACGTGGCGTGCGAGAGGATTTTTTTCACTTTTAGTTTCTTGACCATGTTCCGAAACGTTTTTAAACTCAAAATCACTTAACTTCTACTCTGGATGTCTCATCACAGCATTTATACCGCGACTTTTATTGATCTCGGTCTTGAAAAGCTTACGTCACTTCAAGTTTATAAAAGGGTAAGACGAACAAAATTTGCATTTGTTTTTTGCAATTGTCATTTACGACTGAAGTGATGAATGCAATGATTGGAAAATCCGGTGAAAAGCGTGAGAGGGGTCAGAGTGCAAGGTCCAGAACTTTATCTAAGGCTCACAATTGTAAGAACAGAAAAATAACAAAGCATAAATGCAAATACAGTAATACGTTTTTGAACAAAATTTAATCAATTGGAATTTCTTTAAATAAAAGAGTACCATTCCACACATTCGCGAACTCATCTGACTACAATCAAGCGCGAGACAGATTTGTTGCCAATGGCTGGATGCAACGCAGATCATTGAAATTTGGTAGTTTGTGGAGGTGGCTGGCATAAATATTTTTGGTTTGGAATATTTACAAGGTTTTTGGCATGCAAAGTGTTCAACTAAATTTCTGTCTTGCATTTCCAATACTTGTGATTGTTAACGCTCATGCAATTCCTTCACAAGAACTTGGTGTTTCCGTTACAAACAACTTCCTGACGAAAAAACAACATATTCATCTGTAAGACAACGCTTATCAGAAAAGCACGGTCTTACCCCTAGTTCAAGCTTCTCCACTTGTTGACAGTCTAGCTGGGGTTTTTGCCACCGTGGCGTTCGGAGGCCGGACGTGTCATGTTGCTTGGCGAGTTGCGAAAATTGATTATAGTTTTTTTGCCACAGAGCAGACATTCTCGATTACCTGATAGTTGTAACAGTTTGTTAATTTCGTATTTTCAATAAATGATCACCATTGACTGTATTGGAAGTAAATCTGGTAATCTTGCTCTATAAAAGGGTAAGATATGTAAAAAAGCTTAAGAACCACTGTCCTAGATGGTACCTTACCACAGCTACGAACAGTGGTGGACTTAGATTTGGGGGTCCGGGGCAAGGGTGAAAAGGGGCCCTATGATGACGTCATCATGCTCAGTCAACCGTGATAAGACCTTTTGATCAAGCCTTGGAAAGGATATGTGGGCCACCCAAGGGTACGTTCCTGAGACTACCTCATGACTGACGTAACAGAAAATGCAAAACGGTCTTCATGATGCACAACTTTGAAAACACTGAAAGCTGGGAAAACAAAGCTAGCAACACATAAAAGTTAAGCGATAGCAAGCTAGCATCACGCCCCCACTTATCTAGTTTTACAGTTGCTGTTGGGGCCCCTTTGCAAGAAAGGCATTCACACATTACAATTCTTATTGGGGGCCCTTTTGAAAGCTGACTACTTTCACATTACATTTGCTGTACTGGGGGTCCCTTTGAAAGCAGAGTAGGCCTATTAGGGTACACATTGCATTTGCTTTTGGGTGTTGCTTTGAAAGCAGAGTACTTGCGCGTTACAATTGTCACTGGGGGCCCCTTTGAAAGTAGAGTAGCCTACTTGCACACTGTAGTTTCTGTTGAGGGCCCCTTGGAAAGGAGAGTACTTACACATTGCAGTTGCTGTTGAGGCTCCTTTGAAAGCAGAGTACGTACTTATGATCTGCTCAGGGGCGGATCCAGCTCGTAAGTTTAGGGTGGGGCGATTTCAGTAATATTTGGCAGTCAAGTCTCCGTTGGCAGCCAAGTGTCTTTCTGAATTGTACGAAATCATGGTGAAAAATGTTACTTTCGTA
>JGI24158J21664_10004913_pt1 | contig 17340 bp, 15 predicted proteins | sample Ectturendosymbi3_FD_21664 | JGI IMG/M metagenome (IMG submission 21664)
AACTCAGAGCACCTTGCACAAAATGCACTGTACTTTATTCGGAGAAGATAACGGAAAACAAGGCAGACAGTTCCGCTTACGGCTTGAGTACAGCAATGTAGAGCTGCAGAGCACGCATCGAATAGAATGAGCTACCAGCAAAGGCGATGGTATTTACCGACCGACGAAGAGGTACAGAGCGCGCAAAACAAAGCAACGCGCGGCGTGGAATAAAAATCATTTGTCGGCAGAAACAATCAGCGCCGCGGCATTTGCGCCAAACGTGCACAAGGAAAGTTCGAGAAAACACAACTCTAACAGAAAGTCTAACCCAGGGTCTCAAACAGGCGTCCCGGGAGGCGCATGTGGCCCGCGACAGCGTTTTGTGCTGCCCGCTATGCTTTTTGTGAATTTTCAAATCATTAACATTTACGTTGTTTAGTTTATTGACCGGTATTTAAAAGCTCTCTGCTAATGAGTGAACAAGTTCCTTTTAGACGAACGTAGAGACGGCTAGAAATGATTTACTTATAACTCAGTAACGATACATTTCGCAGGAAATATATGCAAACGCTGTTTCTAGTAAGGTTCAGGTACCGCCAGTGTTGCGTCAGCTTCATAATTCGGCCCTCGAGTTGTCAAGTCATAATCCGGCCCTTGGGTGACTTTATAAGTCCTCATTTGGCCCTCGGAGCAATTTGAGTTTGAGACCCGTAACCCAATGCACGTAAATTGCATTGTCCAAGCTACTTTTTCTAATCCATTTGTTTCAGAAATTATATTATGCATGTAGCTGTTTCAGTGAACAACAAATCACAGGATCTAAAAGATGCAAATTCTGCGAGATCTGCAGGTTCACTTTTTCGGACGCAGTAAACATGTTTCCCGATCCCTGAGTAGTTCTAAGCTGCCAGTGTTGCCAAATAAGATCGCTTCTTCGGTTTTGTTCTTCACATTTCCTTTTCGCAGTTTTATTTGCCTGTAGTTTACGCAGTTGATCACACGGCACGTTTTATGCACAAAACGCTTCTCAGAGCAATTATTGCAATCTTTTGTTCATGGCAATATTGAGGTAACAAACTAAATAACGTCAAACATGATGATGTGTTGGCGTAGATACGAAGTCTGTGCCAATGAAGTACACACAAAAAAAACTCTTGCTCAGAATTTCCTAAACTAGGAGCTCTGNAAAGTTCATGAAACCAAAAAAGACGTTCACAATTTNTTCTAAAACGACCATCAACTAATATTTGCGAATTAATATTNTCAAAGTATCTTTAACTTTTTAAAGGAGGTCAGTCTGCTCCTTAAGTCTAGTGCTTCAGAACTATTACCAACATCTTCATTTAAGCCGTTGAATGAGTTCCTTTCCACTTCAGGAGATTCTTCTGTCATTTTGTTTCACTTTTTCGAAATATTTCACTGCTTTCCTGCGAAGGTCCTGCTCAGTTCAGAAAACTCCCAAACTAATTGGAAGTGACAAAAAGTTAAATTACCGGAAAAGCAGTCAAGTGCTTGATTTCACAAACTGTTGACAGGCAAAAAGTCATTTGCTATGTTTGTTACCGCCACAGAAGGACTGCGATGTTTTGCACAGCGACTTCATTTACCTTTGAAATTGTGATGCCAAGACACAGCAGGGTTTCAGATACCCGTTTGATAATCACTCAAAAGTTGTAAATTAAGACTTCACTGCGTTCAAAATCTTTTTATTTCTTATTTTTCCAAGAATTTACCAAGACGTTTCCGGTCAAAGTCCCGCAAAAACTTCAGCGAAGCACAAACTTTCCCAAAAACCTAATGCTCAAGGTCAGATGAAAGAAGTAGTCTCTAACAAGATCTGAACCGCAGCGCCATGCAGCACTATGTAAACGACGACGCTTGGCATGTCTGCTGATCTTTCCTCTTCAAAATTTCACTAGTGGTTTATAACAGGCATGCTTCAGCAAAACGTTTTCACAATAGGTCTGTGAAAAACATTTTCCCACAATGTTGCCACTAAAATATTTGTCTGATTTCTCCTGTTTCTGTCTGTAAGTTTAACGAAAACAACTATGTTTGCGATGAAACACGTTTTTTCAATACATTTCTTTTCCAAAGCTTCAATAAAAAAAAACCTATGCTGAAGTAATCTTCTAATCAAGGAAAATTTACTGCCTGGAAATTCCTAATCTTTCGTCGAAGCTAACCTTAAGCAAGACATTAAAACTAGATGAGCAGGTTCGGCGGTATGCGGAAGAATGACTTTCACGGGACTAAGGTGTTGCATTTTTCGCCAGAGGCGTAATTTAACTAATTTATGAAGTCCGTATTACAGAGCTTAATAAAACCAGCATGGAGAAACATTTTCATCCAACGCACTTTATACTAAGGAATATTGTTCATGACTACTCAACTGTTGCCTTGACACTACGAATTTGATGTTAAAGTAGCAGTATTGAAAATGTTGCTTGAGTTCTAGCTCTGCACATTCCTGCGAACCATCGCTAATAGCAGTCATTCTCTCCTTTGTTTGGGTTCGCGGCTTTGACATCACGTGTAGAAAATGTTGCCAGTCTGTGCTTTGACTTGAGAAAACCTTAGCAACAAAAACCACATACAGTACAACATGCAACTTACCAGCAACAAGAAACAATGAGCAGAATGACGTATAAAGACAAAAACGCAAAACTGACCATCACGTTATAGGAATGGTTGACAACATGCAACAGAAAAAATGTAGAAGTGTATGATGAAAAACACTGGGAGATGATGAAATATAGCAACACAACAAATAGAGTAACGCCTACATAGAAATGCACACAAACGGTTATATAGCGTTGAAGTATGGGTTAAAATAGAGAACAAATAAATAACGTGTAAAAATAGCAAACAAATAAAGAGTAAAACTTGCGTGGTGAGAGTTGGCAAATTTACAGGCACAAAGGCGGTCAATAAAAACACCCCATACAGCATAAACAATCAGTCGTCAACACTCTCCTCGAATGAGCGAAAAAACTTTCCTCGACAGCCAAGGACCTGAACAGCGAATTGAAACATGTAAAAAGAACTCTTTTGTTGAATGGTTACCCGAAATGGATGATAAAGGACAAAAAGAAGAAACAGTATAACAGACCGCCGGAGTTTGGATCTAAAGTCGTTTCACCTTTCTCAGCAGACTTGGAAGAGACTTTGAAACGGATTCTGGAGAGACATCGTATACGAACTATCTTCAAACCTATAACAATTAAACTCTAAGTACAGTCCTAGCTTCGGAAAAGATGCCGTCCCTGTTAGCAAACGTCGAGGCGTCGTCTATGAAATTCCATGTGGGAACTTTGAACACAGGTACATTGGAGAAACGAAACGAAGCCTGAGTACTCGATAGAAAGAACACCACAAGGACAACTCACCAAGAAATATTCTTAAAAACACAGAAAAAAACAGCGTTAACAAAACATGCAGCCCAAAGTGGCCATGCTTTCAAATGGGATTACGCCCATGTTCTGCATCACGTAAATAGTTAGCATAAACGCATTTTTTTAGAATCTTTGTAAATTTATTTAAAAACTAACATTGTGAATGATAAAAGCGCAAACTTTCCGTTTTAAAACATGAGCGAAGTTCATGCCGTTTTAAAACATGAGCGAAGTTTATCAGTTACCGGACTTCCTTGAGCTTGTATTTTTATTGACCGCCTTTGTGCCTGTAAATTTGCCAACTCTCACCACGCAAGTTTTACACTTTTATTTGTTCCCTATTTTTACACTTTATTTATTTGTTCTCTATTTTAACCCATACTTTCACGCTATATAACCGTTTTTGTGCATTTCTATGTAGGTTTTACTCTATTTATTGTGTTGCTATATTTCATCATCTCCCAGTGTTTTTCATTATACACTTCTACGTTTTTTCTGTCACCCATTCCTATAACGTGAGGTCAGTTTTGCGTTTTTGTCTTTATACGTCATAGTGCTCATTGTTTCTTGTTATTGGTAAGTTACATGTTATATGTGGTTAAAAAAAAGCATTGCCCTGAGGAAGCCCGCTAGAATAGGTGGGCGAAACGTTGGCTACTAATAAAATAATGGCGAGAAGAGCTAATTTATCTGTTTGATTTGAAACCTGGTGGCAAATGCTACAAAGCAACAACATGAGTAGCAAAAAGAACAGAACTTTTAGTAATTTGTCTGCTTAGTGCAGTGGTCCTTAAAGCTTTAAATCTTCAAGGCCAGGATCTGATCACCTGCTCACAAATATTGAATCGTACGTTAACCATGTGCTCAGGCGAAACTCTGAAATATGACTGTGCCAAACTAAGCCATTAACATGAATGTGCAAGCAAATCCTACAAAATAACAAGATGAACATTACGCGTAACTCACAATCCCTTTCAAAATTACCGGAATCAACAGAGCTGCAAAACATTATAGGTCATCTTCAGTTCCAGCGCCGGATTTAGATGGTGGGGAGCCCAGGGTCCAGGCGTGGTGGGAGGTCCCATGTGCGGATATAGAATCTTTAGGTAGGAGGTAGCCGATGAAGTCACTAGCAATTCCACGGATTATTAATATTTATGACGTAATCTTGTGACGTCACATTTGTTAACTCAAGTGTAACATAAATTTATGATGCAACATTGCAACACGATAACTGACAATGATTAGCGCTTTGTGTGAAACCGTTGCAAAACCTGTCACCAGAAAAATCGTATTTCCTTGTTTTGGAATTTTTGCTTGAAAAAAGTTTCTGGACAATTCAACGTTTTCATCATCTCTAAACATCAGCCCTCGCTCAGCAATAAATTTTACGACAGAAACCAATCTTTGCAGAAGCGATTTCCAATACTGTTGGCATTGATTGACCTGACCAGCTAGCTCTGTATCAATTCTTCATAGTGATTAATTACATCTGCGACTAAAAGTAATCATCTCATCCTTATGTTCCATTGATTGCTCATGGATCCTCAGCGTGCTTCCAGCAGTGGTGCACAGGATCCGGATTTTGGAGGCCAATCCTGCAGGATATTAATAATTTTTTGGATTTGGATTGGATATCATTTTCGCTTCAACCGGATCCGTAACCGGATTATCCAAATGAAAAAAAAACTGTGACAATGCAAAAAAACTGATATCGAATAATAGTTGTTTCAGGAAAATTTTTATATTTCGAAATAAGCAACAATCTTTTTTTCTAGTTTTTCTCGGTAAAATGCAATGTTGCCTGCCGCTCGGGATCCTAGCTTTCAGACTGAGGACATCTCAATTCTCAAGCAACGTGCAGTTTGGAGCTGTGTAACGATGAGCATGATTCCATTGTTTTATTACGTCCAAGGCCGTCGTTTTTCAGATGAGACAGGTTTCATTTTTGGAATATATTTATTAGGGGATCATAAAGAAATCTTGGTGTTTAATAGGGCAGTACCAAAATGTTTATTTTTCAGAGTTGAACAAAGCACACCCGTTTTTCTCTCAACAGCGTAGTTCACTAGTCTAACTCAAAGTGGCCTTAACCTAAAAACTAAGTAATAGTAATAAGCATGGTGAAAATGTAACCTATTGACATTTTGACCACATTGTTATAGCTTCAATTACACCTAACTGGCAATGAAAACTTCTGAAGTGTTGGATTTAAAAAAGAGTGGCTAGGCTGTTTAGGCTTATTCTAAGTCTAGAAGTGTTAGAAGTTCAGTTAGGAAAGAGTTTCAAAAAAGGGCTTTAGGTGAACATGGTTTCATTGGACACAAATTTATGGTAGGCCTACTCGCTTTGTCATTGTTAAAATAATGTACAAAATAGCGGTTGGCATTGCAAGGGATCCAACTGGTAGGTCAACACAGATATATGGTAGTTGCAGGTTATCATTCTATCTAAACATCTCCATTAGGGCATATGAGAATTGTGTATAATAATAACATCCTATGAAATTTAGAAAAAAATTTGTGCACTTTTTGTAAGTTAATTATGGCGGGCGGTTGTAGCCCTGGCATTCATTGAATTCAAAACAAAACATGTTGGCAGTAAATATACTGTCTCATGAGGCAAAAGCACTGCTGGAACTATTTTGCTTTTAGCCTAACACGATTGGTTAAAATGGTTACATAACTAGTTCCGAACGCATTACCTGCTTAACAGACCACGGCATCTGTAATGGCTTAAATCCAATGATTAAGTGCTGTCATGGTTTCAGTGCTGGCAAGCTGTTTGTGGCTTCTTGTCTGCGTGAATTGCAGACCAAACCTTAACACTAAATTATCCTAACCTTAATCCTAAACCCTACCAATTGTCATTTTATGTATCGTCCTTATCGCATAACCACTTCAACCAATAGTATCTGACTTACGGCAAAATAGACACAGCCCAGCTTTTGCCTCATGAGGCAAAATAGACAATACTAAATATGTAGGCTAACGTGCATCTGAGTGAGAAGTTTCGGATTTGGATTGGATATCGGAGTCTATAATTTTTAACTTTCGGATATGGCTTGGATATGGAGTTTATGAAAAAGTTTCGGATTGGATCTGGATTGCAAAATTTCCATATCCGTACACCACTGGCTTCCATTCGCAGATTCCTTTTCTAATAAGGAAATGCGCATATTTAGTCGTATCCACGCACATCAGTCAACATGTGAAACAATAAACACAAGTTTGTAAAGAAGAAAAACATAGCCAGCTTCTTTCAACGACTTCGACGTTGTGGTTCTGGCGACGAATAGGACTTGTGATGCATTTCCGTGACGAGTTTCTGTCTTTTCTATGTTGTGGAACATCATGTTTCAAAAATAACTTTTCGTTTTTTAGCCAATATTTCCGCATTTTTTTCGGTATATTGGATGACCATAGACCGATATCTTTGCCTCCAGTGATAGCATCAGACAACTCATCTATCGTATTTTTTGATGATACAGTACTTCTTCACGTTCTTCTGCTGCTGCACCGCTGGTTAAACTAAGTCTATTGTATACGTCTATTGTCTCATCTAAGTCTATCGCAACATGTTCTTCAGTTTTCCGTCCTCTGTCCTAACTTGAATGTTTCTTGACTTAGCTGCAACTTCTTCTGTCCTAACCTGAATGTTTCTTGACTTAACTGCAACTTCTTCCTCTCACATTTTTGCCTCTTTTGGCTTTTATTGTTTTTTAGAACCACTTGGATAAGCTCTACACTTCTAAAGGGGGCGACCCTTTTTTTCTGTTCATGTTTGTTAATAGGTTCAATAGGGCTGCCATATTTTCAGCGCAAAAAGGGAGGACAATTTACGACTGTCCCTTTAATACTTGAGTGTATTATCTACACTTAACAAGTCAAATAACAAATAGGCCTATTGATTAGTTTTAAGCATTGAAGTAAAACGTCCAGTGTAGACAATGTTTCATTCAAAACACACGAAACAAAATCCTCATTTACTTAAATTATTTATCCCATGAATATTTTGCAGATTTCTTAAATTTTCTAAAAATGTAGAATCGTCTTCAAAGTTTTATGAAACTGCTTGCGTGACAGATGTTTTAAATTTAGCACCAGCTTTAATAAACTATAGAAACTTGCTCAACCAGCAAGGTTTATCTTTCTTTTGGTTTGTGGCTGCATCAAAGAAAAAATCGTTCCACATGAGCACAAATGGCTATAAACTTGAACTGCGCAATCTTTATCAGTTCTGGAAGCGTTTAACGGTGTTACAGATTTCGCTCAAAAAATTTCCAACAAAAACGTTTCCGAACAACAGTTGGCTTGTCAACGGATATGAAGTATGAATTGGAAGTTGGGTACAATTGCACTCTGCCATGGGTACAACTGAAGCATTCTGCCTTTGGCAAAGACTGCTTTCAATAAACTAAAAAAAAACTACTCACAGGAGGATTAAAACTGGAGGTAAAGAAAACATTGGTTAAGATCTTGGTTTGAAGTGTGTCCATGTATGGATCACAAACTTGGACCACAAAAGAGGCTTATGCTATAAGGCTGGAGGCATTTGAAATGTGTGTCTGGAGAAAATTGGAGAAGGTGAAGTGGACGGATAAGAAAACCAATGAGGAAGTCAGTAATCTTGTAAAGGAAAAAAGAGCTTGTGCTGGAAGGAAGAATGAAGGAAAAACGCCCAAGAGGAAGGAAAAGAATTAAAATGGTAGATGATATCATGAATGGCACTTATGCTCAAATGAAAAGAAGGGCTGAGGATAAAGAAGAATGCTGGAGGCATGTCATGAGTGACCTGCCGTAGGCAGATTACCTTTGATGAAGACAACTGAAGCATCCTTGGCAATCTGCGATAAACTGATAGCCACGTGGTTACACCACGAGAAATAAATTTTTGGTACTCAGTATGCACAAAGTCACAATAGTCTTTTCACTCTTCTTTGCGAACTGTGCAAATGCAACCACACGTAATTCATTCAGCTTAAAAATAATTTAGTCNTTTTCTGAAAAAGGGATACTTCTGTCCTATTTCTTCATTTTTCAGTATTATTGATTAGTTCAAGGGTGCAAAAACTTCTCTTAATGTTAGTAGCGCGNAGAAATTTTTAGTAGCACCCATAAGCTTTGCCATACAGTATTCATATGCATAAAGTGTAAAATGCAAAAATACGTTTACCTGCTCCAAGTTTTTTATCGCGCGGCGATAGTGCGCGACTGCATTTTTGCACCCTGGTTTTGCTATAATTAGTAGAAACTATTACACTAAGCTATGTACAATACTCTGATCACCGTGTCACGGTTCATCAGCAAAGCTAGTACAGTATAATCATGGCGTCATCAGTCCGCACTCTAATGTCAATGTAATTGAGATACTGAAAAAAGATTAACCACTGTTATGTACTATTAATATGAAACTGATCTCAAACACTGCTACCACTAACACGCCTGCGTAGTCGAAGCCGGTAGGAGTTTGGTCTTGAGTAGTCGGAGTCGGTAAAAATCATTTCTAAAAATCTAAATTCGGGCTGATCTGCTAGCCGATTGTGACCAGTGTTGCCATTCTGTTAGGAAGAAAACCCCAGAATTTACTTTGAAAAAAAACAGAAAAAGATAAAAAACCCAGACATACCAAATGTTTAAAAAAAGTCAAAATCAAACTTGAAATATACGCTACCGGCACTTGCACATAAAAAAATTAAAGTATAATGCATTATTTGCATCAAGTTTTTAACAAGTTGAAGGCTTTTTTGAACATACTGACAATTTACAAGCAGGCTAGCAGCAAATCAAGTGTGCAAATCTGAGTAAAGCAGACGTAAAACCCACCAGAAACGAGTAGAGACGTAAGCTAACGTGTTCTACGTGACATGGCCTTGCATTCACTAGATTCAGATATCTGACCGACTTTCAGGAAACCAATAAGTGTAATAGTTGTTTCGTCACAACATCACATATTCTTCAGGTGAAATACTGCCGTTTGGCCCACCAAAATTAATGGCGTCTACAAGCAACCTTTCCTCGCTAAAAATGACTTCACGCACATGTCGCACATATGGCTAAACACATGAGCATGGTGGGGGTCCATGGGTCCAGGCCCTATCGAGCTTCTTGAACATTTGACGTTCTCCACACTCAGCATATTGCTTTTTTTGTAAACAGCCTCGCGATACCTGTCATACGTCAAAGCTTATATGTCGTTTGATCAGTGAAATAGACAAGTGAAAACGTTTGCCATGTATGAAATAAAAGCTAAGCAAAACCAGCTCTTTCAAAGAATCTTTACGAGTTTCCAAGTTTTGTTATTTTCGTTTTGCTTGACGCGTATATAAAAGTGTCGTCTTCAAGTAAACCGTGCAATTTGGGGTTAAATGCAGAAGAGAATGTTACAAAAAGGAATTTCACGTAGTAAACGCATTTCAGAATCAGAATCATCAATGATGTACGACTGAGCAGCGCTCACATAAAAATATGTGATGATATGTACAGACCAGATATAAACGCTGCCACTCCGAGTCTTTGCCAAAGCGCGCAAAGTATTTCACAATCACCACATAACTTCTCACTTGGTTGCTTAGATAAACCAGCTTTGTACGAAAGCAAGAATAAAAGCTGAAAACGCAAACGTGTGCGGGACATTCGCACCACAGTTCACCTTAAGCAGAAAGTAGATCACATCATCTATAAACGTTTGTTAAATCGTGAATTTTCTTCGCATTTTCTTCATTTCCAATTTCCAAAAATGTTCAATGACGTAATGATGACAGCACGCCATTAGTGTTGAAACTCGCAGACAACTGCCTCCGATGCCCGTCTTCAGGGGCGTACCGAGGTTAGATGGCGCCCGGGGCATTGTTCCCCACTTGACACCCCTTGTTACGCCCCTGGGCGTCGTTCTTTTCTTTTATTCGCACTCGCAAGTCTTGGACCGCTGAAATTCGCCGGATATCTTCGGAACGTATTGCGGACACGTATCGCTGCATTCTGAAAAGTGGTTCATCAGACAAGGGTGGTAGGTACCGGAAGCGAACATGCGACCGTCCGACTCCCCGGGCGTTTTGACCCAAGCGTAAGCATCTAATCCGCTGGTGTCTTTGCTGATACAGACCGTCTTCGTCGTGCTGCCGGTAAGGGTCGAGTCGTAAGTGTAGTCGCTGGAAGTGTCCGCCGCTGCAACGTTCGTGTTGGACGCAACATTGACTGAACAAAACATGTACAGTGGATGAGAAGATGAGCGTTACGGCTTGACCCTACTGACGACGCTGCTTTCGTTTTGAACTTGCCTAGATTGGATAGAGTGGATAACAGCACAATTGATAGCATCGCGTTTATTTGTTTGTTTTTAGAATAAATCAGCAAATATTTTGTTTTACAGCGTCACTGCGGTAGGGATCAATAACCAAATTTAAAGATTGAAAATGTTTTTGCTTTACAGCGTGATTAACGTTAGTTCTAGAATCTTGGTAGTGTAAATAGCTGAGTTTTTGTGCAATGCAAAGGTTGTTCTCCCATCTTTCAGCAAAAAGAATAGTGAATAGCAGAGCACACTTCTGAGTTCTTCATCGTCCAACTTTTCTGTCGCAAAACTGAACTTGCGAGGAAATTTTCGTCGTCATTCATACATATTGGAAAAATGATATAGCAATGCTGTCATGCATAGGTGCAGGAGCAGACGAATTTTTGGGGGTGCGAAGGATTTTTGCCCGAATTCTCCCAAACTTGTCCGAAAACTCTCCAAAAAAAGTGATTTCCAAAAAAAAGCTCTTCATGTCATTTTGGGCGCCATTTTGTTAAATCAAACCATGTTGGGCGCCATTTTTGATCATATTTTCAGGGAGTTTGCTCAGATTTTCAGAGATTTTGTGAAGATTTTCAGAGATTTTGCTCGGATTTTAAAGGATTTTGCCCGGATTTTCACTAAATCAAATTTTTTGAGGGTACGCTTGCACCCCCTTCACCCCCGCCTCCTATACCAGTGCCGTCATGGTGTTCAAACGTAAGGTGGCATAAATCGAAGGCGTTTTGATTGCTTAAAGTTAAACTAAACCTGAACCGACAAGTTTCCTTGTATGCTGCACTTTAAGTGCGACCTTTGCTCCGTTTTTAGCCTCCGGCGCAAGAAACCGAGGTTTCAATGCCAGGCAACAACTTTCCCTCACAGCAAAGCTGCCAACAAGCGCACACGTCCTGTCTGGGCTAAACTGCGGACAGCTTGCAACGCAGCGCGACTCACCTGCACCAGCAGCCGGACCCGATCCAACGATCGGTTGAGTTCCGTCGTTTCCTGACTGCAACACCCATCGCTTCACCATACTTGAACCTGCTGCGGCTGGTGATACTAGAAAGAAAAACAAAGGCAACTGTTGTTGTATGAAGGATCTTTTAAACAACAATACTGTTGGAACGAGAACATCCGAACAGTTTCGTCTTTTGTTCAATGACATGATATCTGCGATGCAAAAACTTGTTGATTCGACAGTTTACAAATCTCCTTTTATCGTTGTTTGCTAAACGTTTATGTAAAGTATGTGACACTAGGTGAAATGAGCTTCCACAGCAATTTATTGAAATTTGTTTCCGGCAAATAAAAAACTTCCGAGGCAGTGTTAACACGTGTCAGCGCAGTGAAATCATGCGAGGATGAGATGCCAAAGAAGAGTTAGATGAAAATGCATTTAAGTAATGCTTTTCACTCAAAAAACGTTTTGGTTTGATATTTTTTTATTACAGTCTGGATTTGCTAGGCTGTATCACAAGATGGTTGCCTTCTCACTCCTTTGGCAGACTGTTTTTAAGCGATGCATAGCAAAATTGATCTCAGCAAGCTATTACTGAAAAGGAGCTCGAAGAACAAGTCCATTTTTCAGAAATAACACGGTGGTTTTCGTTGCCTCTGAATGGAAATTCGTCTTTGAAAAAGTTTGTTTAGAATGATTTACTAAAATATACACATGCCAAGCTTACCTTGCGACGCAGCTGTTGTTGCTAGAGCAGATGCTTGACCTACAAGAACTTTATTTTGCGCTCCTTGCATCCACATAGGCCTGCTTCCATTGATGACATTGGGGGGGTCGTACGTGCACTCGTTGATTCGATCCAGTGACCTGAAAATAAAACCTGCGTTAAACAACATCCTACGTGCCAGATTTTATGAATAAGTATAAGCACCAAAACTGTCAAAAAAGGATTTTTGGAATAGCTACAGGAAATTGTTTGCTACAAAAGTGATAGCTACAGGATTGTAAAAACATCGAACTGCACAGATACATGGCCCAACAGTTTAGAGTTTTGGGCTGTTAGCCAAACAGCTGATTTTAGATTGCTTTTCCACTGGAGTTAGTTGGATGTGTTTTTGAGCGAGGCATTTGAAAAATTTACGTAATGAATGTGTCGAATTGCTGTGGTCGCCTATTCTTGCTGATGAGCAAACTAGATGTTTATGAGTTATGCGCAAGACAAAGTCAGTTTGATTCAAGTTCTTCACGCAGTTTTTAGTGAAATACCAGAGAAAAAACACTGTGACGGATCGAAGCGGGAAAATACCTTTCAGAAAACTTTCCTCCGTTACGAGAAGTGTCGATGAGGTAATGAAGTCCTGTTTGGCAGTGAATTTCGTCCGCAAGCTGTTGGTTGAACGTACTGTTCACAAACGAACCCACATTGATAGAAAATCCTCTTATATTGGCAGGCATCTTTTTCATAACACTGATGATGTGATCCAGATTGACTTGCCACTGCAGGTACATGGCGTTCCCAGCGTCAACGTAAACCCACGATCTGGGGAACATCTTCACGACGTTTGCCACTCTTTCAGTAAATTGCAACTGCGTGAAAACGACAGCAGTCAGTTGTGCTTAGTGCTGACAATAGCATAAGTTGTGTTGAATCATACCTACCAGTATGCGAAGAGCGCTACGTCAACTCTAAGCTGATCAACTGCGAAAACCAGAAAGATAAGAGCAGCGCAGTAACATTACCTGACATTTGACAAGACACATTGTTAAAGCAGTTAAAGCAGAATAAATTAAAAGTTAATTTTCTAGACAAAAACGTACTGCCTACCTGGTATTGAGAGTTGTGGGTTTGTGTTTTCGAGTTGTACGTGTGCATAAGTAACGATGGTTCCATTACAATGAGAGAAGGCACATTGGATAGGTGGTCAGCGTAGGAGGTCATTTTTTCATCGTAGTCTGCCCACGTGTCTACAAAAATTGGACACTCAAGTCACGATTGGACACTCAAGAGTAGGATAACGTGCAATGTTCTAGATTCAGCGCGGGCGAAATCGGCCGTGGCTTTGCCTTCAGCTGTAGCCCAACAAGCTACATTTCAGTTCAAGCTGGAGGATGAAAACAAAACAACGTGATACGCAAACGTATGTCATGGGTACTTAAAGACAGTGATGTCGCTAGTCCCTAACATGAAAATTTTTCAACGTGGGGATTCGAAGCCATCTCAAAATGTTAAGTTTTAACATGTTTCACATCTTATAAACGTCTTGTTCAACTTCCAGTCGTATGGCATGCGATGCTTCTAGGTAATTTTGGCTCTCACCAATCCGGTGGTCAGGCATATAGTGCCCTGCCTGTTTGTCTAATGCAAGGCCCTGGGAAGGATGCATGAAAAACACGATAATTGGAATTTCATCTCTTTCGCACGCTGTTCGCTTGATTTGCTGCATGGTGTAGAAATCATCTTTCAGGCCCAGAAGCCAGAATGCGTTTCTGCTGACTTGTAGCTTTGATGCCGTGTCCAATGTCTTTACCAACGCTAAAGGACTTCTTCCTGCAAAAAAGTTTAGAGATTTTAAGAACGGCAGTCGTGAGTAAAATTTAGTGCGTTTCTCCGCACTCACGAAATCTTGCGTCCAATAAATAAATTTTATGGGTTGCAGCCAAATCGTGCAATACATTGCGCTTGTTTTAAATTAATGGCCAAGTTGTTTTTCTCTTTAACCCGCATTACCTGATAGAACTATTCGAACAATCCCTTTATCTGTTACTGCTTCATATTCAACAATTTTACACACTCTACCGAAAATCACCGATTAAACCTTGTCAAAACTATTGTGAAAACTCACCCAATTCTCCGGCATAATTGTGAGGACAAACAAAATTTTCTGTCAAGTTTCTGGTAGTGAAAGCCTGGACCATAATCAGTGCTGCACAGACAAGACGAAGCAAGAGCTGCACGTTCCTAAAACACGCGACAAGCAATCCAGGAATCTTTACTCGGTACCAGCAGTAGATCACGACGATCAGGTACGGCGTCATGTTGATGAGGGCCCACGACATGCCAATCATGTACATGTAGTAAAAGTAAAACTTGACATTCTTCGCAATTGCAGCTGTAAGGCAAGGCAGTGGATAAATATCTTTTGTATCGCTTTGCATTTCGATGCCTCAAGCAATGTAGAAGGATATTTCTATCACGATCTTCCCCAGGCACCGATGAAACATTTCTCTGTGGTGCTTTTGCTTTTTCTTGTTATCAAAGCCACAATTGTGAAAACAAAGTTTAAAGTTCGCAATTTTGCCAGGTTATTGTGTTTACTGCTTCCGGAAAGCCATTAATCAAACCTACTCGCTTTGGTGGCGGTTTAACTCAACATACATTTTGTCGGAAAAGTTGCACTACTCCGTTGAATAAACCACACTTTTATTTGCAATTCTTTTCATACCTTGGACGATAGCATACATGATTGTCGCCACCATGATGAAAAACATGATGAAATGCATGTAACAAGCTCGGACGTCTTCTTTTTGAAAACCAACGCTGGAACCGTCTTCGTCATCATCAGTTTTCTTTTTCGTAGTTTTGAAGGTCAATTCACCTAATTGTTTAATTTATACAAGTTCATTTCAGTGCAAACCAACCAATCACGAATAAATCTCAGTTTTTTTGGGCGTCCCATGTATGCTTAAAGTCTACTGATTTGCGTGCGGGAGGAAAGACGATATTGAGATTGTAATGCAATATTGAGATTTGTAACACAACACAATCTCAGTAAGATGGTAACACAAATACAATCTCAATACCACACCTGTAATCGAGCTCGCAGACTACAGTAAAGAACGAAAAAATTACGTAATTGCGAAGTTTGAACCACGCACATTTTGAACACGAGATGAAGCTTAATCTTATCCGTTCCTATGCGTTTTGCAAGACCATTGTCATTAGCTTTAAATCCTTCTCAACAATCGATTATCTTCAGGTCGTGGTCAACTAAATTTTTGCAGTCAACACCAAGTTTTATCTACCTTTTCCTTTCAGAAGCTTTGTTCCTACAATACGTCTCACTCCGTTGAAGTAAGTGAACCAAAGGTTGGTGGATGCCAATTCTCCGTTCCACATATCTCGAATACTGAAGCCGGGAGGGGGGAAAAGCAGTAGAATGTTTCCAAGCACATAATATATAAAGAAGGCAAAGGCAAACTCCAGACCAATTTTTGAGACAGGCCACAGACCAAAGAAGATGGCCCACGTTGGGACAAGCTGGAAAAACGGAATCGAAATGGAAGCCGCAAAGTAGTTGAAACCGCAGGAGCTGTAGAAGACCCGTTGCGACAGCGACAGCCCGGACTGCATGAGAGGAAACTCGTCCAAGAAGATCTGCAAGTTGCCTTTGCACCAACGCGACCGCTGCTTGAAGATCTCGGTGACTTCGTGCGGTGATTGGCCAATTGCAAGTACCTCGTGATGGTAAGCCACGCCCCAACCCATTGTGCAAAGACGAAGGGACAGTAGTGTGTCTTCTGTTAAACATCCGACGGGAAAATATCCAACGTCTTTCAGGGCATCCGCACGGACGGTGAAGTTGGTTCCGCAGCAGTTCACAGCACTCCATCTGTCCAGGCTCGGTTCGATACGGTGGAAGAATGACACGTTCAAGTGATCCCAAACATCCTCATCCGGGTTTACGTTGTAGAAAAACTGGGGTGTCTGGACGAGGGCCAAAGGTCTTGTACGCTTTTCGGAAAACACGGGTAATACACGAAGTAAGTAGTTTCTCCTGCACAAAAACGAAAATTCCTAAATCACTTTTGTAAACAGCATTCACAACAAAGACGTGACTTCGTTGTCAGGTACGCAACTGTTGGTGTCACAGCGGTCTCAGGCAAAGCTGGTTTTTGAAGACATTAAACAAATAACCTTACTCCGAAAATGCCACCAACTAACGCTACTTGAACAATACGATACTGTGATTTTCCCCATTTTAGTAATATGTCAGCTGTCGCTCTTGTTTCGTCGCAACCGCCTGATTAGTGAATATCCAACCCAAAGTTTCCTAAAAACTTCTTTTCTAAATCAGTGACCTGGGCATGAAGTCAGCGTCGAAGATAATGACACATTCTTGTTCTGGAAAAGCGTCATCATAAATGTAGTGAAGGGTGTGGTTGATGTTGCCAGCCTTGGCGTGATGAGGAACGCCAGGAAGTTTCGGTCGAGCCACGTAATGCAAAAAAAATCGCCTGAAAATTAAAAAATACATGTTATCCGCTAGGAAATTGGGTTAAATGAAATAAAGGATCCGCAAGGCATTTCCACATTTTTACTGAGCTTGAATACTGGCTTTTACTAGTAAACCACCGTCTGCTTTAAAAGATTGATTATGGTGCTTACCTTTTGGTTCGTTTAGAAAGGACCCAGTTTTCTAAAATTTCTCTTTTGCCGTCATCCAAAACATAAACATGCACATGAAAATTTGGAGGAAGATCCATGTGAATGATTTCGTGCACAGTCCCGGCAACCACTTCCAGGGGTTCCTGAAAAGCATTAAAAAACAAATAAAGACTTCGTCGCGAGCAATAGCAGGCCACGAGATGTTTTCTGACATCTGATATCTGATGTGCAATTATTGTATTGTAATGTGTAACGTCTTCACTCCCACACGCAAAACGCTAGACTTTAAACATGCATCGCAGTAAAGAGACAAACACAAATACCCGAAAGAAGACGAGGATATA
>JGI24158J21664_10004914_pt1 | contig 17340 bp, 13 predicted proteins | sample Ectturendosymbi3_FD_21664 | JGI IMG/M metagenome (IMG submission 21664)
TGCAACAGGGGTGCCGCGAAATTTTTACAGGCTTGAAAACTGTGCCACCATGTAAAAAAGTTTGGGGACCACTGTATTAGATGCTGAGAATTGTCGCCCAATTTGCGTTGTTTCGCATACGGCCACTTTTTTCGCCCCCTTGCATATCGAAATAACCCCAAGGGACCGATTTCGCCCACGTTGAGAAACACTGGTTTAGGACGACTCTTTCCATAATAGGGTTCAGTGGCAATATTTTGGCCAAAGACATTTTGCACTTCAAATCATTTTGAATTGATAGGGTAATCTGTTATATACAAAAAAAATCTGTTATATACACGTATTCGTGGGAAGTATCCTACCACATTTTTCTATACAAAAATTTTCAAAGACATTTTTGCAAAATACCTGGCATCATACCATTTGTCTCTCAAAATAAGGAAAAGTCATGGACACACAGGTTTGCAATATTATTCTAAGTATGTGAAATTAACAAAAAAAAGGAATCCCATGGTGGTGGACCACATAGGATTTCTGAGCAGGGTATTGAAAATTGAAGTTGATTGGAATATATAACTTTATCATGAAAATTTCTAAAACAACATATATCATAAATCCAGACTGCATAAATCCAAAAATCGTGTAATTAACATTTTGGCTACTGTTATTGAAGTTCAACAGTACATGGTATTCGAAAGAGAAAACATATTTGTAGCTTTTTGCTTTCTCACCGGGACATTGCGTCACAATGCACGTTTCTGTGTCTTCATTCAAGCCAGAGCAACCCGGTCCGTTTGTGCATGATCTTGTTCTTCTTCTTGTTCCGTTTCCACAAGTCTTAGAACATCTGCTCCATGTTCTCCATGGTTGCCATTCTTAAAACAGCAAAACTTAAACACAACAACCCACTGTGAAAACTGCTTTGTGTTGTAGTTGTTCGTCAGGTTTTGTTTTCGAATCATTGATTTGAAATATCGTTTTTCTAACAACATTATTGATATGGAAAAACTCTACCGAAAATATTTCCATGCCTCTTTGATTTATTCAGACATGTTGCTTGATGGAGTACACCAGGCAACAGTCTAGTTAGCACATAAATTCAAATAGGATTAATGCCTCACAGCCAATAACAAGGAAATTACCAAAATATTAAATGTTTTTCTATTCTGCAGTAAAAACAGTGCAGATTTTCTATTCTGCAGTGAAAACAGTGCAGATTTTCTATTCTGCCAAAAAAACGTGGAATTTCCATTGCAATCTATCAAAAATGAGTTATGGGCAGTGAACAGTTCATTTTTGCAAAACATAGTCATTGTTGTCGTGCACTTATTTCACATTTCATTGTTGCACCCTTTCAATTAGCGAACAAAAGTATCGCAATTGATTTACGGGAGTTTTATAGGAAAATATGGACTCAAAAGCACAAGAAAAGTTTAAGTCTAAGAATCGGCATTTTGCAGAAAATGTATGTTATTCAAAATGTTTGCAGATTTGTGACTAAAACAAATGTCAGATGATCTATCTTCGGCGTTGCAGCAGCACACAAGTTTATGGATTTATGCACTCCCTTCATCCGTTAAGGTGAGTTTCACTGTATGAACGTCTGCGCACAAAACTTTCAAAATTTGAAGCTCTGATTTTCAACCAAATAATCCGATATTTCTAGGGCTTGCAATATTGCTTTCAGCAGTGGATCATTGCAAATAACCTGCAGCTTTTCCAAAATACATCCTTCAAATACAATTGCATTCCTTTCTTGCTAAAGTCGTTCATTCTGAGTGAGCATTGCTCAGAAAACCTTGAAACGCTATATGAATAGGGAGAACGTAGGTGTAATGCAGCCCAAAATTTAATTACGTTTTCCTGGGACAAGCAACATCCGCTGATTCGGGATAAAGTTATTTTCGAATTCCTTACGTAATTTTTCACCAGTTTCACAACAACAGCTTATCTGCGCAGGTGAAACATACCTTATACACAAAATTTATACACTGTACCCCAGAAAAGGAGATGTCTTTGATGGGAATGTTTGTTTGTGCGTAGAAAACGTCATGCGCGTTTTTGATGCATTTTTCTTCATATCAAGTGATTGTGTGGGACGACTCTTTGCATATAAAGTATCACCGGTCATATTTGGCCAAACATATTTTGCACTTAAAATCACTTTGAATTCATAAGGTACAAAAGTGCAAAAAATCTGTTACATATCAGGTAACCCTGGGTAGTACACTACCACAAACTTCTATACACAAATTCCAGTGACATTTTTGCAAAATACCTGGCATCATCCCATTTCTCTCTGCAAATCAGGATAAGTCATGGAAAGACAGGTTTGAAATATTTTTCTAAGCATATGAAATTAACAAAAAAAGTCCCATGATGGTGGACAGCAGAGGTTTCTTGAGCAGGGTATTGAGAGATTAAAGTGGATATGACAATACACCTTCGTTATGAAAATTTCTAAAGTTAAAAAAAATCACAAATCCAAACTGCATAAATCCAAAATAACGCATGATTAATTTTAGGCTACCATAACTGAAGTTCAACAGCACATGGTAACCCAAAGAGCAAACTTATTTGTAGCGATTTGCTTTCTCACCGGGACATTGAGTCACAATGCACGTTTCTGTGTCTTCATTCAAGCCAGAGCAACCCGGTCCATTTGTGCATGATCTTGTTCTTCTTCTTGCACCGCTTCCACAAGTCTTAGAACATCTGCTCCATGTTCTCCATGGTTGCCATTCTGGTAACAGTAAAACTAAATGAAAACAACCTTCTGTGAAAATTGCTTTGTGTTGTAGTTGTTCGTCAGGTTTTGTTTGCGAAACATCGATTTGAAATTTCGTCTTTCCAACAACATTGCAGATATGGAAAACCTCGCCCGAAACTATTTCCATGTCTATGTGATTTATTCAGATAAGTCTCTTCACGCAGAACACCAGGCAACAGCCTAGTTGGCATATCAACTCAAAAAAGATCAATGCTTAACAGGCACGAACAAGGAAATTACGAAAATGCTAATTGTTTTTGTATTTACAAAAAACACAGTGTATGATTGTCTATTCGGAAAAAAACGCGTGGTATTTCCATCGCAATGTACTGTACTTAAAACGCCTCATGGACATTGAACAATTCATTTATACCAACCATAACCATTGTTGTCGTGCACCTATTTTACATTTCATTGTTGTACTGTTTCAAAGAGCGAACAGAAATAACGTGATTGACTTGCCGGAATTTTATATGAGAATAAGGATGCAATAAGCACCAGAAAAGTTCAAATCTATTCATCAACATTTTTGCAGAAAATATATGTCATTCAAAATCATTTATGCACTCCCTTCATCCGTCAGGGTGACTTTCACAATTTGCAAATCTGCGCACACAACTTTCAAAATTTGAAGTTGTGATTTTCAATTAAATATTCCGATATTTGAAAGGCTTGAATTATTGCTTTCAGCAGTGGCTCATTGCAAATATTCTGCAGCCTCTCCAAAATACATCTTTCAAATCCAACGGTGTTTCTTTCTTGCTAAAGTTTTTCATTCTGAAGTAGCCTTGCTGAGGAAACCCTTAAAACGCTATATGAAGCGGGAGTACATGGGTGTAATGCAACCCAAAATTTGATTTCGTTTTCTTGGGACAAGTAACATCGCTTGTTTCCGTACCAAATATTTTAAGTTCACGACATTCATTTTAACCAAGTTCACAACAAAATCGTATCTACGCAGCGAAACATACATCATACGCATAATTTATGCACTGCACCTCAAAAAAAGGGAAGTTTTTCAGGAGAATTTTTGAATTTTTGTAGAAAACTTCATGCAATTTTTTATTTGTTTTTCTTCATATCAAGTGATGGTGTAGGACCACTCTTTGCATATAATTTTTCAGTGGTCATATTTGGCCAAACACGTTTTGGACTTAAAATCACTTTGAATTGATAAGGTGTTAAGGAGCAAAAAAGCTGTTACATATCAGGAAACCATTGGCAGTATACTATCACAATTTTCTATAAAGAAACTTTCAGAGACATTTTTGCAAAACACCTGTCGCCATACCATTTGTCTCTCAAAATAAGGAAAACTCATGGAAACACAGGTTTGAAATATTTTTCTAAGTACATCAATGTAACCATCAAAAGGTCCCATAGTGGTGGACCACATAGGTTTCCTGAGCAGGTTATTGGGAGATTGAAGTGGTTAAGAAAACAAACGTTCCCTCAGAAAATCGTTGAACCTAAAAAAATCATTATGCCAGTCAGCATAAATCCAAAATAGAGCATGATTAATTTTGTCGCTTCTACAATTGAGGTCCAACAGTACATGGTATTCGAAAGAGTAAATATATTTGTAGCGATTTGCTTTCTCACCGGGACATTGAGTCACAATGCACGTTTCTGTGTCTTCATTCAGGCCAGAGCAACCCGGTCCATTTGTGCATGATCTTGTTCTTCTTCTTGCACCGCTTCCACAAGTCTTAGAACATCTGCTCCATGTTCTCCATGGTTGCCATTCTGGTAACAGTAAAACTAAATGAAAACAACCTTCTGTGAAAATTGCTTTGTGTTGTAGTTGTTCGTCAGGTTTTGTTTGCGAAACATCGATTTGAAATTTCGTCTTTCCAACAACATTGCAGATATGGAAAACCTCGCCCGAAACTATTTCCATGTCTATGTGATTTATTCAGATAAGTCTCTTCACGCAGAACACCAGGCAACAGCCTAGTTGGCATATCAACTCAAAAAAGATCAATGCTTAACAGGCACGAACAAGGAAATTACGAAAATGCTAATTGTTTTTGTATTTACAAAAAACACAGTGTATGATTGTCTATTCGGAAAAAAACGCGTGGTATTTCCATCGCAATGTACTGTACTTAAAACGCCTCATGGACATTGAACAATTCATTTATACCAACCATAACCATTGTTGTCGTGCACCTATTTTACATTTCATTGTTGTACTGTTTCAAAGAGCGAACAGAAATAACGTGATTGACTTGCCGGAATTTTATNTGAGAATAAGGATGCAATAAGCACCAGAAAAGTTCAAATCTATTCATCAACATTTTTGCAGAAAATATATGTCATTCAAAATCATTTATGCACTCCCTTCATCCGTCAGGGTGACTTTCACAATTTGCAAATCTGCGCACACAACTTTCAAAATTTGAAGTTGTGATTTTCAATTAAATATTCCGATATTTGAAAGGCTTGAATTATTGCTTTCAGCAGTGGCTCATTGCAAATATTCTGCAGCCTCTCCAAAATACATCTTTCAAATCCAACGGTGTTTCTTTCTTGCTAAAGTTTTTCATTCTGAAGTAGCCTTGCTGAGGAAACCCTTAAAACGCTATATGAAGCGGGAGTACATGGGTGTAATGCAACCCAAAATTTGATTTCGTTTTCTTGGGACAAGTAACATCGCTTGTTTCCGTACCAAATATTTTAAGTTCACGACATTCATTTTAACCAAGTTCACAACAAAATCGTATCTACGCAGCGAAACATACATCATACGCATAATTTATGCACTGCACCTCAAAAAAAGGGAAGTTTTTCAGGAGAATTTTTGAATTTTTGTAGAAAACTTCATGCAATTTTTTATTTGTTTTTCTTCATATCAAGTGATGGTGTAGGACCACTCTTTGCATATAATTTTTCAGTGGTCATATTTGGCCAAACACGTTTTGGACTTAAAATCACTTTGAATTGATAAGGTGTTAAGGAGCAAAAAAGCTGTTACATATCAGGAAACCATTGGCAGTATACTATCACAATTTTCTATAAAGAAACTTTCAGAGACATTTTTGCAAAACACCTGTCGCCATACCATTTGTCTCTCAAAATAAGGAAAACTCATGGAAACACAGGTTTGAAATATTTTTCTAAGTACATCAATGTAACCATCAAAAGGTCCCATAGTGGTGGACCACATAGGTTTCCTGAGCAGGTTATTGGGAGATTGAAGTGGTTAAGAAAACAAACGTTCCCTCAGAAAATCGTTGAACCTAAAAAAATCATTATGCCAGTCAGCATAAATCCAAAATAGAGCATGATTAATTTTGTCGCTTCTACAATTGAGGTCCAACAGTACATGGTATTCGAAAGAGTAAATATATTTGTAGCGATTTGCTTTCTCACCGGGACATTGAGTCACAATGCACGTTTCTGTGTCTTCATTCAGGCCAGAGCAACCCTGTCCATTTGTGCATGATCTTGTTCTTCTTCTTGCACCGCTTCCACAAGTCTTAGAACATCTGCTCCATGTTCTCCATGGTTGCCATTCTGATAACAGGAAAACTCAAAGAAAACACCGTACTGTGGAAATTGCTTTGTGCTGTGGTTGTTCGTCAGGTTTTTTTGGCGAAACATTGATTTGGAATTTCGTTTTTCCAACAAAATTGTTGATATGGAAACACACGGACGAAAATTTATCTATGTGTTTGTGATTGATTCAGAGACATCGCTTGTCGCAATGCACCAGGCAATGGCCTAGTTGACATATCAACTCAAAAAAGATTAATGCTTGACAGCCAAGAACAAGGAAATTGCCAACACAATAATTGTTTTACTATATCGAAAAAGACAGTGCATGATTTCCTATTGTGGAAAAAAAGTGTGGTAAATCCATTCCAATGTACTCAAAACTCTGTGTGGGTATTGGACAGCTTATTCTTGCAAACCACGACCATTATTGTCGTGCAACGTTTTGCATTTCACTGTTGTACTGTTTCAAATAGCGAGCAGAAATAACGTGATTGACTTGCGGGAAATTTATCTGAATATATGTATCCAAAGAGCGTAAGAAAAGTTTAAATCTACGCATCGACATTTTGCAGAAAACATGTGTTGTTCAAAATCATTGCAGATGTGTGACTAAACCAAAAGTCAGCTGACCTTTCGTCGGCGTTGCAGTAACACACAAGTTTATGGATTTATGCACTCCCTTCATCCGTTAAGGTGAGTTTCACAAATTGCAAAACTGCGCACACAACTTTCAAAATTTGTAGCTCTGATTTTCAATTAAGTATTACGATATTTGAAGGGTATGCATTATTGCTTTCAGCAGTGGTTCATTGCAAATATCCTGCAGTCTTTCCAAAACACATCTTCGAAATGCAATTGCATTCCTTTCTTGCTAAAGTTGTTCATTCTGAATTAGCCTTGCTCAGGAAACCTTAAAACGCTATATGAGACGGGTAATCACCGGTGTAATGCAACCCAAATGTGATTACGTTTTCGTGGGACATGTGACATCCGTTTTTTCCGGACCAAGATATTTTTAATTTCCCACGTCCATTTCTAACAAAATTCACAACAAAATCGTATCAGCGCAGTGCAACATACATATTACGAGAATTTATACACTGTACCCCGAAAAAGGGAATGTTTTTGAGATTAATTTTTGTTTGTGCGTAGAAAACGTCATGAGAGTTTTTGATTCGTTTTTTCTTCATACCAAGTGATGGTGTAAGACAACTCTTTCCATAGAATGTTTCAGCGGTCATATTTGGCCAAACACATTTTGCATTAAAAATCACTTTGAATTGATAAGGCATTAAGGTGCAAAATTATGTTATATATCAGGTGACTCTTGGTAGTATACTATCACAATTCTCTACACAGACATTTTCAGGGACAATTTGCAAAATACCTGTCGCCATACCATTTGTCTCTCAGAATAAGGAAAACTCATGGAAACACAGGTTTGTAATATTTTTCAAAACACATGAAAGTTACAATAAAAGAANTCCCATGATGGTGGACAACATAGGTTTCCTGTTCAGGGTGTTGAGAGATCGAAGTGGATTGGAAAATATACTTTCCCTATGAAAATAGCAAGAGATAAAAAAATCGTGAATCCAGACTGCATAAATCCAAATAATCGTGTAATTAATTTTTTGGCAAGCATGAATGTAGTTCAACAGTACATGATATTCGAAAGAGTAAATATATTTGTAGAGATTTGCTTTCTCACCGGGACATTGCGTCACAATGCACGTTTCTGTGTCTTCATTCAAGCCAGAGCAACCCGGTCCATTTGTGCATGATCTTGTTCTTCTTCTTGTACCGCTTCCACAAGTCTTGGAACATCTGCTCCATGTTCTCCATGGTTGCCATTCTGATAACGGAAAAATTCAAAGAAAACAACCTTTTGTGAAAATTGCTTTGTGTTGTAGTTGTTCGTCAGGTTCAGTTTGCGAAATATTGATTTGCAATTCCGTTTTTCAAACAAAATTGTTGTTTAGGAACGGAACAGGACTTTTCGGTTTGGCCGATTTGGGCTGGCCATTTGGGTCTGAGCCGGTTCGGTATGATCAATTTTGGTTTGTCGTTTCGGTCTGGAGAGATTTCCGTCACGACATTTCGGCAAATAAGCAACTGATTTCATTTGTTGATTTCAATAATTATGCAGGCAGGCGAAATGTCATGGTATCTGGAGTTATGCCAAACCCCTCATTGGGAGTCACGATTGCGATTAAATATGAATTTTAATTAAGAGACTGAAGAATTTGTATTTAAGAGAAAATGTCGACAATGATTTAAATTGCTTGCTGATGACAACGAAAATGGCATGCACATGCTGATTAACTGTTGGATCTTGGATTATCTTTGTAGTTTCTTAAATAAAACCTTAATTTCATTTAAGTACGTTTGCATTAAAAAGTGAACACATAAGATTTCTGCAAGATTTCAAAGTCGGACCGAAATATCTCGAGACCGGAACGACCTACTAGACTCAAAAATTCCGGGACCGAAACGGCTCAGACGGAGTCGCCCAGAGTGAAACGGCCAGACCGAAAAGTCGAGTAACCGATAAGGAAAACTTCCGCCGAATATTTTCCACGTCTTTTTGATTCATTCAGGGACGTTGCTTGATGCAGTACACCAGGCAATAGCCTAATTAGCGTATAAACTCAAGCAAGTCTAATGCTTGACAGGGAAGAACAAGGAAATAACCAAAACAATAATTGTTTTTCTATTTCGAAAAAAATGTGCAGATTTTCTATTCTGCAAAAATAACGTGTGGTATTTCCATTGCAATGCATAAAAAATGCGTTAAGAGCAGAAAACAGCTTATTCTTGCAACCATGACCATTGTTGTGGTGCACCTTTTTTACCTTTCACTGTTGTACTGTTTCAAATAGCGAACAGAAATAACATAATTGATTTCCCGGAATTCAATCTGAAAATATGAATCTCAAAAGCACAAAAAAAAGTTTAAATCTGAACATCGGCATTTTGCAGATATTATATGTTATTCAAAATCATTGCAAATTTGTGACTAAAACAAAGTCAGTTGACCTTTCACCGGCGTTGCAGTAACACACAAGTTTGGGATTTATGCACTCCCTTCATCCCTTAAGGTGAGTTGCACAGTATGTACAGCAAGTCTGCGCACACAACTTTCAAACTTTGTAGCTGTGATTTTAAATTGAATATTCCGATATTTCAAGGGTCTGCATTATTGCTTTCAGCAGTGGCTCATTGCAAATGTCCTTCAGGCTTTCCGAAATATATGTTCCAAATGCAGTGGTATTTCCTTGCTAAAGTTGTTCATTCTGATTTAGCCTTGCTGAGGAAACCCTTAAAACGCTATATGAGACGGGAAATCATGGCTGAAATGCAACCCAAGATTCGATTACATTTTCCAGTAAAATGTGACATCCTTTGTTTTTGGACCAAGCTATTTTTGAGTTCCCGACGCCCATTTATAACGAATTTCACAACAAAATCGCATCAGCGCAGCGAAACATACAAAATACGCAAATCTATGCACTGTGGCCCAGGAAAGAGTATGTTCTGGGAAGAATTTTTGTTTTTGCGTGGAAAACGTCGTGCGAGTTATTAATCATTTTCCTTCATTTCAAGTGATGGTGTAGGACGACTCTTTGCACATAAGGTTTCAGTGCTCATATTTGACCAAACATATTTTTGCACTTAAAATCACTTTGGATTGATAAGGTATTAAGGTGCCAAAAAATCTGTTACATATCAGGTAACCCTTGGTAGTGTCTTACCACAATTTTCTATATAGAAATTTCAAGGGACATATTTGCAAAATACCTGGCATCATACCAGTTGTCTCTGAAAATCGGGAAAAGTCATGGAAACACATGTTGTAAATATTTTTCGAAGTACAGTATATGAAATCAACAAAAAAGATGAAATGTCATGGTGGTGGACCACATAGGTTTCCTGATTATGCACTAGAAAATTGAAGTTGATCAAAATATATACCTTCATTATGAAAATTGCTAGAGCTAAAAACATCATATATCTAGACTGCATAAATCCAAAAAATCGTGTGATCAATTTTTTGGCTACTGCTATTGAAGCTCAACACTACATGATATTCAAAAGAGAAAATATATTTGTAGCGATTTGCTTTCTCACCGGGACATTGAGTCAAAATGCACGTTTCTGAGTTTTCATTCAGGCCAATGCAACCCGGTCCATTTGTGCATGATCTTGTTCTTCTTTTTGAACCGTTTCCGCAAGTATTAGAACATCTGCTCCATGCTCTCCATGGTTGCCATTCTGATAACGGCAAAACTAATTGAAAAGAACCTTTTGTAAAAATTGCTTTGTTTTGTAGTTGTTCGTCAGGTTTTGTTTGCGAAACATTGATTTGCAATTTCATTTTTCCAACACAATTGTTGTTTAGGAACGGAACAGGACTTTTTCGTTCTGTCCGATTAGCGCTGGCCGTTTCGGTCTGAGCCNTTTCTGTATTAGCCTTTTCGGTATGAGCCATTACGGTATTAACTGTTTCGGTCTGAGCCCCTTTGGTCTCGTCNTTTTCGGTCTGGTCGTTTCGATNTAGGAACGTTTCTATCACGACACTTCGGTAAATAAGCAACTGATTGCATTTGTTTATATAAATGATTATGCGGGTAGGCGAAATGTCACGCTATCTGGTGTTATACCAGCGGCCTTAAGGGACATCATGATTGCGATTAAATATGAATTGTAATCATGAGTTTGAAGTATTTGCATTTAAGAGAAGATGTCGATAATGATTTATTTTATCTTTTTACTTGTTTAGGAGCAGACATGAAGTCCACAGTATGAACACAGACACTGCAGAACACAGGTCGATAAAAACAGGTAAAACAGAACTTGGTACAAGGCATTGAAGCAGGTGGAATCAAAGGGTTACAGACACTTTTTGCAACTGCATTGAAGACAGAACCATAGGTTTACAGACACATTCTTAACAATGACGTTAGCTAACACGTAACACTTATTGCAACACCACTGCGGCGTTTGGTGGCAATTCCTAATTTGGTCGAGTCTAGCCAAAATGCGAAAGCATTGTGGCATGGCAGGCCATTAATCAAAGGGATACTGCAAATTTCGATCATTCATTCACAGAGTAAAATGCGATTATATTGTTCAAAGAATAGGTACGAGTACAAACAATCTGACTGCATCAAAGCACGTAACCATACGTTGATAGATTTTCTGCATCTTTCGAGAAACAGGTACGTCTATTTTCGTAACAGAGCTACAAAGGTAGGAATGTTACATCGAACCTGGTGGCTTCTAACACTCGCTCACCAGGGCAGGTTGCATAGAGCTCTGAATCCAAAATTATATGCCACACGCAAACTCTGCATGAATGACTTCCTGAAATTACACCATAATTGTGATGCATATATGGGCGTACAAAAGGAACGACAAAGTACATTTTTGACTGCATTTGTACATCGGGAAAAGGAGGATCGCAACTTGTTTGCTGCACAATATTGATATCGCAGTTGTTTCTGAATGTCTTTGTCATCTGAGAGTTCATTATCCAATATAATCCCCAGATATTTGTGTTGATCAACGGATTTTACGTATTGACAACCCAATTTCAATAATGGAGTGTCTGTGCTTTTGGCACTCTTAGCCTTATACGTCATACATACAGTTTTGTTGCAGTTGAAAATAATCCCATGCGATTCTGCATACACCTGGCACACATCTAGTGTTTTTTGCAATCAGCGTACACTTGGAGAAAACACACAAATATCATCAGCAAACATCAAGTGATTTAATAAGACTTCAGCAATATAACACCCTTCTTTAATGTTTTTTAGTTCATTGGACAAATCATCTAAATAAACAGCAAACAAGAATGGACTCACTGCTCCCCTGTGTTCAACCCCATTTGAAACATGAAACGGTTTAGAAAAATGCTTGCCCCATTTTATTTGCATCGTTTGTTCCTTGTACCATTGTTTAAGTAGGCGCACAAAACACATTCGCACCATTCTTTGAATTAGTTTCTCAAATAATTTCATGCGTTGTTCTCGATCGAATGCTTTCTAGGCATCTAAAAACACAGCATGCGCAAATGAACCATGGTTACAAAGTATGAAGCAGTTTGCTTCAACAAAAATTTGCATTGATCAGTACTATCACCAGCCTTAAAACCAAACTGATTGTCTGTGTCACCAAGGAAAAGAGAAATGCTAGATTGAATTTGCTTGCTGATGATAACGAAAATGATATGAACATGCTGATTAATTGTTGAATCTTGGATCATGTGTTTAGTTTTCTTCAAAAAAAACTCAATTTGCGCAAGAAATCATGCAAATTTGTGACTAAAACAAAGATCAGTCGACCTGTCGTCGGCGTAGCAGTCACACACAAGTTTATGGATTTATGCACTCCCTTCGTCAGTCAAGGTGAGTTTCACTGTATGTACAGCAAGTCTCCGAACACAGCTTTTAAAATTTGTAGCTGTAGTTTTCAATCAAATTTTCCGATATATCATGGGCATGCATTATTGCTTTCAGCAGTGGCTCATTGCAAACATCATACAGGCTTTCCCGAAATATATCTTTCAAATGCAGTGGTACTTCCTTCTTGCAAAAGTTGTTCATTATGAATTAGCCTTGCTGAGGAAAACCCTTAAAACGCTATATGAGACTGGAAATCATGGGTGTAATGCAACCCAAATTTGAGTAAATTTTCCAGGGGCATATGACATCCGTTGTTTCCGGACAAAGCTATTTTTGAGTTCCCAACGTCCATTTTTAACTAATTTCAAATCAAAATCTATCTAGGTAGAAAAACATACATAATACCCAAAATGTATTCACTGCATCCCAGAAAAGGTGGTGTTTTTAAGGAGAATTTTGTTTGTGCGTAGAAAACGTCATGCGCGCTATGATCGTTTTTTCGTCAATTCAACTGATGGTGTAGGACGACTCTTTCCATATTAGGTTTCAGCGGTCATATTAGGCCAAACACATTTTGCACTTAAAATCTCTTTGGATTGATAAGGTATTAAGGTACAAAAATCTGTTGTATTTCACGAATCCATTGGTAGTATACCACCAAAATTTGCTATATAGAAATTTTCAGGGACACATTTGCAAAATACCTGCCATCATACCATTTGTCTCTGAAAATCAGGAAAATTCATGGAAACACAGGTTTGCAATATTTTTCTAAGTATATGAAATTCACGATAGAAGGAAATCCCGTGGTGGTGGACCACATAAGTTTCTTGAGAAGGGCATTGAAAATTGAAGTCGGTAGGAAAATATACCTTCATTATGAAAATTGCTAGAGCTAAAAACATCATACAATTAGACATAATATCAAAAAATCGTGTAATTAATTTTGGCTACTGTTATTGAAGCTCAACACTACATGGTATTCGAAAGAGGAAACATATTTGCAGCAATTTGCTTTCTCACCGGGACATTTAGTCAAAATGCACGTTTCTGTGTCTTCATTCAAGCCAGAGCAACCCGGTCCATTTGAGCATGATCTTGTTCTTCTTGTTGTTCCGTTTCCGCAAGTATTAGAACATCTGCTCCATGTTCTCCATGGTTGCCATTCTGACAACAGCAAAACTCAAAAAAAACAACATACTGTGAAAATTGCTTTGTGTTGCAGTTGTTCTTCGAATTTCGTTTTCGAAACATTGATTTGAAATTTCGTTTTTCTAACACAATTGCTGACATGGAACGGAAGAGGACTTTTCGTTCTGTCCGATTTGGGCTGGCTGTTTCCGTATGAGCCATTTCGGTATTAGCCGTTTCGGGCTGAGCCCTTTTGGTCTGGTCCTTTTCGGTCTGGGCGTTTCGGTCTAGGGACGTTTCTGTCACGACATTTCTGTAAATAAGCAATTGATTACATTTGTTTATGTAAATGATTATGCAGGCAGGAGAAATGTCACGCTATCTGGTGTTATACGAACGCCCTAATTGGGAGTCATCATTGCGATTAAATATGAATTGCAATTATGATTTTGAAGTATTGCATTTAAGAGAAAATATCGATAACGATTCAAATTGTTTGCTGATGAGAACGAAAATGTCATGTACACGCTGATTAACTGTTGGATCTTGGATCGTCTTTGTAGTTTTCTTGAAAAAAACTTAATTTGATTTAAGTACGTTTGCATTAAAAAGAGAACACATCAGATTTCTGCATGATTTCATAGCCTGACTGAAGTATCTCGAGACCAGAACGACCAAGACTGAAAAATTCCGGGACCGAAACGGATCAGACCGAATTGGCTCCGACCGAATCGCCCAGAGTGAAACGGCCAGACTGAAAAGTCTCGTAACCGATAAGGAATACCTCTGTCGAAAATATTTCCATGCCTTTTTGATTTATTCAGAGACTTTGCTTGATGCAGCACACCACGCAATAGCCTAGTCAGCACATCAGAACAAATGCGATTAATGCTTGACNGGGAAGAACAAGGAAATTACTAAANCATTGATTGCTTTTCTATTTCGAAAAAAACCGCGCAGATTTTTTTTTCTGCAAGAATACGTGTGGTATGTCCATTGCGATCTATCAAAAATGCGTTATTGGCAGGATACAGCTTATTCTTGCAAACAATGACCATTGTTGTCGTGCAACGTTTTACATTTCACTGTTATACTGTTTCAAATAGCGAACAGAAATAACATAACTGATTTAGGGGAATTTTATCTAAAAAGATGAATCTCAAAAGCACAAGAAAACTTTAAATCTACGCATCGGCATTTTGCAGAAATTGTATGTTATTCAAAATCCATTGCAAATTTGTGACTAAAACAATATTCAGTTGACCTGTCATGGGCGTAGCAGTAACACACACGTTTATGAATTTATGCACTCCCTTCATCCGCTGAGGTGAGTTTCACACTATGTACAGTAAGTCTGCGCACACAACTTTCAAAATTTGTAGGTGTGGATTTCAATTAAATTTTCCGATATTTCAAGGGCATGCATTGCTGCTTTCAGCAGTGCTCATTGCAAATATCGTGCAGGTTTTCCCGAAATATATCTTTCAAATGCAACTGTATTTTCTTCTTGCTAAAGTTGTTCATTCTGATATAGCCTTGCTGAGGAAACCCTTAAAACGCTATATGAGACGGGAAATCATGGGTGTAATGCAACCCGAAATATGATTACATTTTCCTGTAACATGTGACATCCGTTATTTCTGGACCAAGCTATTTTTGAGTTCCCGACGTCCATTTTTAACCAATATCACAAGAAAATCGTATCAGCGCATCGAAAAATGAATAATACGCAAAATTTATACACTGCACCCCACAAAAGGGATGTTTTTGAGGGGAATTTTTGTTTGTGCGTTAAAAAGGTCATGCGCGCTTTGGTCAGTTTTTCTTCACTTCAAGTGATGGTGTAGGACGACTCTTTCCATATTAGGTTTCAGTGGTTACATTGGCCAAACACTTTTTGCACTTAAAATCACTTTGAATTGATACGGTATTAAGGTGCAAAAAATCTGTTATATATAACGTATCCTCGGGGAGGATACTACCACAATTTCCTATATAGACGTTTTCAGGGACATGTTTGCAAAATACCTGGGATCATACCAGCTGTCTCTGAAAATGAGGAAAAGTCATGGAAACAAAGGTTTGAAGTATTTTTCTAAATATGTGAAATTAACAAAAAAAGAAATCCCATGGTGGTGNCCCACATAGGTTTCCTGCATAGGTCATTGGAAAATTGAANTCGATTGGAAAATATACCTTCATCGTGAAAATTGCTANGACTACAAATATCATAAATCCAGACTGCATAAATCCAAAAAATGGTGTAATTAATTTTGTGGCTACTACTATTGAAGCTCAACAGTACATGGTATTCGAAAGAATAAACACATTTGTAGCGATTTGCTTTCTCACCGGGACATTTAGTCACAATGCACGTTTCTGTGTCTTCATTCAGGCCAATGCAACCCGGTCCATTTGTGCATGATCTTGTTCTTCTTCTTGTTCCGTTTCCGCAAGTCTCAGAACATCTGCTCCATGTTCTCCATGGTTGCCATTCTGTTAACGGAAAATTCAAAGAAAACAACGTACTGTGAAAATTGCTTTGTGTTGTAGTTATTCGTCGGGTTTTGGTTTCGAAATATTGATTGGAAATTACGTTTTTCCAACAAATTTGTTGACGTTGAACGCAACAGGACGTTTCGGTCTGGCCGATTTGTGCTGGCCGTTTCGCTATGAGCCATTTCGGTATGAGCCGTTTCGGGCTGAGCCCTTTTGGTCTGGTCCTTTTCGGTCTGGCCGTTTCGGTCTAGGGACGTTTCTGTCACGACATTTCTGTAAATTAGCAACTGATTGCATTTCTTTATATTAATGATTATGCAGGCAGGCGAAATATCACGCTATCTGGTGTTATGCCAATGCCCTTATTGGGAGTCATGATTGCGATTAAAAATGAATTGTAATTATGATTTTGAAGTATTGCATTTAAGAGAAAATGTCGATAATGATTTCAATTGCTTGCTGATGATAACGAAAATGTCATGTGCATGCTGATTAATTGTTGGATCTTGGATCATGTTTTTCGTTTTCTGAAATAAAACCTTAATTTGATTTAAGTACGTTTGCATTGAAAAGAGAACACATTAGATTTCTGCACGATTTCATAGCCTGACCGCAATATCTCGAGACCGGAACGACTAAGACTGAAAAGTTCAGGGACCGAAACGGCTGAGACCGAATTGGCTCCGACCGAATCGGCCAGAGTGAAACGGCCAGACCGAAAAGTCTCGTAACCGATAAGGAATACCTCTGTCGAAAATATTTCCATGCTTTTTGATTTATTCAGAGACTTTGCTTGATGCAGCACACCACGCAATAGCCTAGTCAGCACATCAGAACAAATGCGATTAATGCTTGACTGGGAAGAACAAGGAAATTACTAAAGCATTGATTGCTTTTCTATTTCGAAAAAAACCGTGCAGATTTTTTTTTCTGCAAGAATACGTGTGGTATGTCCATTGCGATCTATCAAAAATGCGTTATTGGCAGGATACAGCTTATTCTTGCAAACAATGACCATTGTTGTCGTGCAACGTTTTACATTTCACTGTT
>JGI24158J21664_10004915_pt1 | contig 17340 bp, 13 predicted proteins | sample Ectturendosymbi3_FD_21664 | JGI IMG/M metagenome (IMG submission 21664)
GTAAATTCCTCAACTCAAAAGCTACCACCTTTTCTCTGCTAACGTTTAGTCTATGTTTTGACAATACAAAATGTTTTTGTAAGTTATCTAAGCATGAATAAAAAATTAAAGATTTTGATGGGTACAGTAATTCATTATTTAATGTTCATCTAAATTGTTTTTGATAAGTTTGAATGTTTTGTGGCATATGATCTCAGTAAGCTATCTCACTGAAATGAGTAAAGCTCATCCACAACAGAAAATGCGCTTGTTCTATAGGCAGTAGGAGTACTTCAGTTTCACCCTATGTTCAAATGCTTGTCCATGATATGTCCCTGTAATTGTTTAGCATTTTATTGTTAGTGTTACAAGATTTTAATAATCAGACCCCTGTAAAATCTTTGAAAGATATCCTTTTTTTTCTGCTTGTACTTAAATTTGAATTTCATATGCTTCTCCTCTGCTTGTTTTTGCCACTTGTTTTTCATACTATTTGAAAAAACTTGTAGTCCTTTGGGAAAAACTATAGAGTTGAGTCCAAAAATACATAATTTGATATGGTGCATTGTATGATATTTCTTGGATTTTCAGCATGGTATTTTGTCTGAATGTTGCTTTAGTTTATTGGATAGATATTTTCGTTCTGCAGAGTGTGTGTGTTCATACCATGGACTCCGTGTCTGCTCATAAACAAATAAATTAAATTAAATCAAATTTGCCTTACTGAAGATTCCATTTGAAGGTAAAGTGGCAGAAGACTTAATTACTGCAGTCTAGTATTGAAGGCTACCCGTGCCTTTATGCTTGTGAACACCTTTTAAGTGCCAGTACCACAGTAGCAACAGTAGCAGTTGCTTTTTTTGTTACAACGGCCAACCGGTACAGATACCAGCTTGTTTACACCAAGCAACCGGGATAGACGTGGGCAGCACGTCGAACTTCGCTTGCATAGCAACCGACGCAACCAAGCGTAAACATAATTGCAAGTGGAAACACTTTCCCACGCTCAGCTTGGCTTGGCTCAGCCTTGGTTGGACCCAGTGCAAACCAGCCTTAGGAGTGCAATAAGCACAGTCACCACATTACTGACACTTGTTGGTAAAAATGTGAAATCTGTTAAGTGTTAACCACTGCAAATATCTGGGAGTTGTACTGGATACTAACCTCTCAGATGACAAAGACATTTTCAGAGACAACTGCGTTACCAATATTGTGCCGCAAACAAGCTGCGAGCCTCTTTTTCCCAAAATTCAAATGCAGTTAAAATTGTACTTTTTCGTTCCTTTTGTACGTCCATGTATGCATCACAGTTATGGAGTAATTTCATCTAGCCATGCATGCAGAGAATGCGTGTGACCTATAATTTTGGAAGCAGAACTCTATACAACCTGTCATGGAGAGCGAGTGTTAGAAGTCAGGTTCAATGCAACATTCCTACATTTGAAGCATTGCTAAGAAAAAACAAGTACACTTGTTTCTCGAAAGATGCAGAAAATCTACCAACGTACGGTTGCGTGTTTTGATGCAGTCCGATTGTTTATATTCGTCCTTATTCTTTGAACACTACAATCGTATTTTACTTTGTGACTGAGTGCTCGGACATTGCAGTGTTTTTTCGTTTGAGGATGTGTCATGACCAGGCGCGTAGCCAGGGGGGATAATGGGGGCAATTCCCCCTCCCCAATTCCGAAAGTAGCCTTAGCAATTTTCAGGTTAATCAAGCTTTTGACGTGTAAGCCAAAGAGATGAGTCAGTGCAAATCAACGAAACTGCTTAAAAAAACTATTCTATTTGAAATTTTAGTCGAACCTGATTAAGGCGGTATGGTTTATCAATTCCCCATGATTAATCAAACATTGTGTGTAGGGTCAATGCTGGAGAATTCCTGCTATGGCTGACCTTTTCCTGAGGCTTAAGCTCCGTGTAGAAGTGATGATAATGAAATGCAAACTTGTATATACGCGCTTGCAGGCCCGTAACCAGGACACCAGGAGGGGCGAAGAGTTTTCAGAGAGGAGCCCAAAATTTTTAAATTATGTCCAGTAGTTTTAAACTATGTCCAAGATATTTTTTCAGGGGGGCGTAAATTTGTCTAGGGGATGCTTCGCCTCCCCTGGTTATGGGCCTGCGGGCTTGTAATCACTAGCCGAAAGTAAAACAAGGAGTAACGCTTTTCGCAGCTGTTTCTGGCGCACCAGCTTGCTGTACCCCATCCAATGGTGATGCAAATTTTATTTCCAGACCATCGCAAAAATTATTCGCTGAAAACTCTTGCATGCTAAAAATGCTGTATATTTTGCCCTTGACTGCAGCATCAACCGTAGCTTTAAATGAACATCGTAAATTTTTGTTTTTGTACAGTTTTACAACCAAATGCATGAATATGGTGGTGATATTTTGTATGCCTTGAAGCTCAAGCATTGGCAAAGAAGCAATTGAGTTTCAAGGTCTTTTTTATTACGCAATTAGGCCATGGACACTGTTTAGCAACAATAGAAATTATTTTAGATATTTAACTGTGATGGCATGCAGACCTACTGTGACTGTTCAATCACAAATATCTGGAGCCTTAACGGTTTCAGCAATGATCTCCCATTACTTTACCGGCGAGTATAAAACAGTTTTGTCAAGTAATCAGAATCCGATCTGTTCATAGTCTGAAAGTGTTTCAACATTTACCTGATGCTAATTACCACCATAGGCGTCGGAAGGGGGGGCCAAGGCTACCCTGGATTTTGAAAGGTTCAACAAAGAACATTGTTTTCTTGATTTCGGGTGGGAAAAACAAAATTTTACCACTTTTGCCCCCCCCCCCTTGGAAAAACTTTGGAAAAATCCCCTAGTGGCCCCCCGGAAAAAATCCTTTCGATGCCCAATCATGGGCATCGGAAGAACACCCTATCCTACAGTAAATTTGAAAGCATTCAGCTGCAACGAGAAGAGTCAGCAGAAAACTTTAACGGAAGTAGAAAGATGTTTTTTATTTTATAAGTGTTAAATTGACACTGCCATTTACTGTACTTACACAGAGCTTGCAATCTGTTTTCTCGATAAAGCGCATGTGACTAATACGAATCTAGATTTAATTTTTTCCTAGACGATTGTTTTTTTTTTAATTTAACACTAATGAATATAAAGAAAGACTTCAACCGCTTACTTACCAAATTTTTTTGAGTTCTACCCAAATCCTGAGTATGGTGAATACCTGGCGACGCAAGCCTCAAACAACGTATGAAAAAGATACTGAAAGCGTGCATGATTTTTTGCAGCAAGTTGCTAAGTTTGTTTTTAATGTCAGCAATCTACTCTTTTCTCAAGTGTCTACGCTACAGGCAGATACAGACCAGCAGTGGTAAAGTTGAAAATCTCTAACTCTCTCTAACGCAGTTTGGATCGCCTCTGCGCGTTCCATTTTTTGACCCTTCTCCCTTCTTTTGGTTTTCATTCATACTTTGGAAACCACTGGGCTAGATCAACTAACCAACCGTTGTGTCAAGCTGCAGCGACAAGTAGTCCCATTTCCTAACTTATTGCAAATTGCAGAGTAGTGTTAAAAATCGATTGTGACTTCGTTTTCGCAAATACACAACCGTTTTCACACTTTTCTTAGACTGAGTGGGTGAAACATATGTAGGTTTGTTTAGAGCGCGTGTATAACTTCTCCAATTAAAAAATTTGCATTTACAACATTTGTGAATTTTATTGTTAACTCTGAAAAGATAAATTGATAAATACCTAATCTTTTATGGGAAGAAGGCTTAGTGCAAGAAACGTACAAAAATGCTAGCGCAGTCGCATTTCATAGCGTTTAATGACATAAAATCAAAAAAATTTTCAAATGCGTTGAGGGACTCTAGCGTTTACATTATCAATTGCTGACGTCTACCAGTCGCTCAAGAATTGGACAAGATCCACGTCTACATGCGTGTAAGTTTTGTAGACCTACGTCGGGAGTTGGTGTCTTAGAGCAAAGTCGCTACTCGGCTTCAATTGAACGTGTGTTGGTCTACATCAGAAGCGTGTAAATATAACAAGCGCAATCACCATGACGGTCACGATGACTCCTTGCTCAACTGCAATATTGGCCGAAAAAAGCATATTGCAGATCTTGCACTTACGAGCATAGCATCAAGATGTTCACAAACACTTTTGCAAGAAAGTTTTACGAGAAAATAGTGGTTTTCATTCAAAGTAGAAACTTGGAAATTTACTAAAAATAAACTTTTAAAACTTGTCATTTCAAGGAAAACAGATTTTCTATTTGCCGGCTTAAATCTTAATATAATTATTCAGAAAAAGAAGTGCCAGAAAAAGGCACATTTTGTGGATGATATTTTAAAAACAAGGGGCATTGTATATTTAAATGTTGAGACTTGGTTGTTGTTTGCCCCCCCATCAAAATTTCTGGCTACGCGCCTGGTCATGACACAACGCATTTGTACTTTTCCTGGCCTCGACCAGTTTAGGAAGCAACGTCCTATTCTACAGTAGTGTTGACTCAATTGTTACGGGTTAGAGAACAATAGTGCTAACACTTCAGCATCCGCCGTCCGGCTCGTTTCGGGGATTTTCGCGCCAGAACAACCGGGTCGGACGTGGCTTTGAGCGCGCGCAACTCTGGCGCCGAAAGCGGTGTAGAGCTGTTCAAAGGGTCAAAAGACTCAGCAAGTCTTGTTTGCACTCGAAAAAAATTTTTTTTGGTTGGGATGCGGATTTTTTGTGAGTGACGTCATAAGTGGGAGACTCTTAGGCCACCTTGGCCCACTTTAACTGGCCCTGGGCCCAAACCGTTAGATGGTTGTAGTTCGCTGAGTTTTTATTGGAAACTAGGCTACAATCCGAGTCTTTTGATACTTTGGATAACCTGCTGGGGTTTCGGGTTCAAAAGTTATGATCTACAGTGAAGTACTAAAAATATTTGACTTGTTAGCTAATTAATTAATTTGTTTATTTTAAATAATAACATTTGAACCAGAAACGCTAAAAAGTCGATCAAAGGCTTAAAAGACTCGGAATCGTGCCTAGTTTCCAATGAAAACTTCAACGAAATACTTTGGCCTAGAGGTTGGACCCTAGGCCAGGTAACATGAGCCAAAATGACCCCAAAATTACTTCACTTATTACGTCACTCACAAAAATCCGCAACCCCCCAACCAAAAAATTTTTTTCAAGTGCAGACTAGAAGACTGGCCGATCCGTTTAAATCCTTTAACAGCTCTCTACTGGCCGATCCGTTTAAGCCCTTTAACAGCTCTCTAGCGCAATCGGCGGAGGAGCTATGGCGTTGGTAAGGCAACCGAAAACTGCTGGTTTTAGGCCGAAATCCAGGTACGATATACTCGTAGACCGACCCTCAAGTTAATTGCAAAACATTCTGCTAAGTAAGTGTTTGACGTAACCCTGTGAGTCCGCCTCCAATGCCGTTGTAAAACGTTCTGTTCTGTACGTTTTTATTTAACCTGCGTTGTGCAGAAAGTGTGTGTTTTAACGATGGACTTCGTGTCTGCGGACAAAAATACATCATCATAAATATGACGATTGTCATTGTGACATTATGGCTGTTTTTAGCTGGAGGAACAAATAGTTAGATTTAGTTATTGGTCTCGTTTTCCCCTCCACTAAATGTCTAGTGCGCGATGTTTATATTTCATGAATCTGCTATAGTGTACAAAGAAAGACGTAGATACCAGTGCTATACGGATATGGAAGTTTTGCAATCCTGATCCAATCAGAAACTTTTTCGTGAACTTCATATCCAAACAATATCCGAAAATTAAAAATTATGGCCTTCGATATCCAACCCAAATCCGAAACCGCTCACTCAGTTGCACATTAGCCTACATATTTGGTAGTGCCTGTTTTGCCTTATGAGGCAAAAGCTGCTGTTATTTTGCCTTTTGTCAGACACCCTAACACCTGCCCCGGCCATTGCAATGGCCGGTACTCTTTTGGCCATAACTCGCCAGCTTCTAGAGCTAGAGAGGTGTTCAAACCAACTGCGGATTCTGCAAGACTTATAGTTTCGACTGAAAAAGAAAATTCAGTTTTGGGTTTGGAGTTCTCTTGGGAGGACGTCACAAGTAGGGGTGTTTTTCCGTTTTTATGGCCAACTTCTTTGTTGATGTTTACATNATGACAGGATGTTTATGCATATTCGTTTTTGTTTGGATGACGTTATCATTCACTGGGAGTCGACCAATCGAGCCGATTTCGTGGTTCAAAGTTGTTTTTTTTTGGATTCTAGGCTGCAATACGAGTGTTTAGAGGGGTTGATGGACTNTCTAGCGTTTCTGGTTCAAAAGTTATGACAAATAAGCAGAAATTAATTAGGAAAGTCCCCTGNAATCCCCTAGGGAGTTCTTGACAAAATTTTTTTTTTTTGGCCATAAGTTTGGCACCAGAAACGTTAAGGAAGTCGATCAGGGGCTCTAAAGACTCGTATTACAGCCTAGAATCCAAACAAACTTTGATTCGCAATATCATTTTTTTGTCTGCGTTATGACATCATAAAAGAAAAACCGAAAAAGCAAAACATACCCCAACCCTGACGACATCCACCAAAAACCCCAAACCAAATCTTAAAAGTTCTTTTTTCAGTCTGAACTGCAAGACTTCACGAGTCTTTCGAGGGTTTGAACAGGCCCGTAACCAGTTTGGGACACCAGGTGGGGCAAAGAGTTTTCTTTGCGGGGCCCAATTTTTTGAACTATGTCCAATAGTTTCAAACTATGTCCAACACATTTTTCTAGGGGGGGCGAAAAAAATTTTAGGGGCCTTTGCCTCCCTTGGTTACGGGCCTGGGCTTGAATAGCTCTCTAACATAAACGGCTGTCGAGTTATCACTTGCCGAGCAAGTCATTACTGGGAGACTCATGCCTTGTCTGCAAATTTTTGATTTTTGTGTGAAATGGGGTTTTTGAGTCATAATTCTGGTTCCAGATATGCTAGAAGGTCAATCAAGAGCTCTAAAGACGCGTATAATCGCCTAGTTTCCAAAATATTTTGAGCGTCATAGGGGTGTCATACGTCCGGAATTTCCCTTATATTTAGATCCTCTGAAAAATATGTAGGCTACAGTCAGGATTTGGGAGAGAAAAACATGCCTTTTTTATTGTAGGGGAGAACGGGGTATGTTGAACCGGTGGGTAAGTTGAACCACCCCCTGTTTTAGCTAAATGAAGCGGTCCAGAAACTCATGCGCAACACATATTGTTTGGAGTTTGTTAGGAATGCATTTTGGGTTATGACTCAACTCTAAAGTTGCTTGGTGAAGAAAGCTGTCAGGTTGGATGTGTTTTTGCCAGCTCAAAGAGAAAATTTGGAAATATACTTTGGTGTTTTATAATTCATAGTCTGAAAGGTATATTGTTTTGATGTCGGTACTTTTTTAAGGCGTAGTTCCGCTAGAGTTTATCACCTTGTGTTTGTGCAGCTGAACGTTGACTTTTTGACATAAATTAATTTCCAAGTTGAAATTCTCCTTTGGGGTAAGTTGAACCATTCATGTCGTGCAAGTTGAACCATGGTTCAACTTGGTTCAACTTGCCCCAGGTGATCCAAAAACCATGGTTCAATTTGCCCCAGGTGATCCAAATCGTTAGTTTTTGTTTGTTTAATTTAATTACTGCTGTTTTTATTCACTGTGAACTACGTCATAATTTTACAAAACAAATGCCAAGAATAACAAAAAGAAAAACCAATCATGCTTCTATTTGGGAAGATGTTATGACAGCATTCAGTGATGAAATGGAAATGATTTAGCAAAACATGTGAGGGAACTATCAAAAAGGTTTCATGGTCTTACTTCTCATAAGTGTCATAAGCTGGTATATGACAAAGCTTTGCAAAACAACATTGCTATTCCTAATTTTGGATGATTAACAAATTTTCTGATGACAATCAAGTAACAGTTATGGACCTTACAAATTTCTTCCAGGTAGAATATATAACATGGATGAAACAGGTGCTGCAAACACTGAACACTACAAGCCATCCCATTTGTGATGATAGCTGTGATGATGACTTGCCAAGTGTTGAAACATCAGAGGGAGATTATGTGCTTGTAAGCTTTACTGGCAAGAAAAAGTTCTTTTTGATGCTGGACTTATTAAGAATATAGATGACATAACTTGGGAATGTGAAGGAAAGATTTTGAAAAGAGGAAGGAATGATCCCATAAGCGTAGCCAAAGGGGGGCCCTAGGTGCCATGCTCCCCAAAATTTTTAGTATGTCTAGTTGTTTTGTGCTTTGAGAAAAGACGTCCCAAACAAAAATAATGTTTCTCGCTTAAAGTTAAAAATTTTGCCCTCTCAAATTTTGGGCTGGCTACGCCACTGAATGATCCTGCAACAGGAAGACCAGCAGTCACTTTCAAATTTGTTGACGAGTGCTCTTTTTCTAAACATGACATTGTAAAATACTTACGTTTCTAAAAGTCACTGGAACAACAAAGGAAATGTGTATTTTCAACGGATTTCAAAAATCAGATAAATTTACTCAAGTGAAAGCACTCCTCCACTTCTTCATGCATCAATGGTTAGATGTGTTTACAACGGACTTATATATTCTTGAATAAGTTCACTCAAGTATGAATTTTCCGCGATTTCGTTCTCCATCAGTTCGTCTTTGTGGCGTATCTTCATTTCGGTTTAACTTTCCCCACTACCTAGTTCAACTTACCCCACGCGTCGGGTAAGTTGAACCACAAAAGTGCTGTTTTTCGTTTTCAATTTATGCAAAGAATATAAGGTTATATCAAACAACTTGCATGCAAATGTGACAAAAGGATTCAACCATTATATGCCCCAATTTCAAGTTTATAGTGCTTACACCAAAGGAGCAATGACAAAAAATGCAAGAAATGGTTCAACAAACCCCGTTCTCCCCTATCGTTTTTAGCCTGTTGTGTAACAATTCTGTGATATTTTTCTTCAGTGATAGCGGTGCTGTTTTGCGGGGGATTGGGAGATGCAAGAACCCCCTGAAAAATGCCGTAGCACTTGTTTGTTGTCGCGAGAAGTAGCCATTGAAACTGTCAGGAATTTTGCCTCTTCAGATATGGTAACCCTACAATAGAATATCTGCAGATTTTCCAAGCAGGATGCTTCTTTTCAAGCAAGCTTTGCCATTCTTTTTAACCAAATCACAAATTATGACTTTATTTTACCTACCAAGGCTTGTCAGCGTCAACTAGAAACAAGAGCTGCAAACGTCTGGGATCTTGTCCGAACCGATCAATCAGTGGTGTATATCGGGGTTGACGAATGAGGCGGTCACATCGGGCTCCCTTATTTCAGAGATGGCGCGGGGTCCCCGTTTCGAGTGTTTCGCACTTAGGTTTTACATTGTTTTGTCAAAAAGCTTATGAAGCACTCTAGAGCCATTAATGAGCTCTGAAGCAAGTCATACGTTTTTCAAGATTAGGCAAAAGTTATGTTCAAATGTGCCAAAGAGCCCTCAACAACTTTAATGTGTAGACAAAGCACAGTTTAAAATCAAATGACTTCAGACAATTTGCAATGAGAAATGGAATTTCACGCAGAAGCAAATTCCCAGACAAAATGAAAAATTTGACTTGCTTTCAGCGAATAAAGTTTCTGTATAGCAAGTGCAAAATGCAGGGGCTCCTTTTCTAATATAACTTGAACAAACATAGGGGCCATGGGCCCATTTACAAGACCACATATCGTAGGGGAAGGTGGGGCACAGTCGTCTTTTTTGATTTATTCAAAAAATTGAAAACGTTGAATTTTAAAGTTTCCATGGTGATTTAGTGTCATACCAGCTGTAGTACTAAAGTGGGTTTTTCTTGATAGGCCGCCTTTGTTACGAGTTACAGAGCAAGTTGTGTTTTTGCTACCCAAAAGTAATTTTAAAATCGCATTTAGATTGGGTTTTGCCCACGTAAATGAAAATCTTCTGTTCTGGGTTTTTGTGACGTAGTTGGGGCAGTCCTACATTATTTGGTAATGGCAGATTTTAAATTCTTTTTAAGTTGAGTTGGTACTTCTTCATTTTATTTTTTAGTTGTACATTGGACACATCTGACAAAAAAATATAGCGCATACTCAGCACATTGCCACTAGGTCAGTCTAAACAAGGTAAAGCTTGAGAGGTTATATTGGAATGTAGTGCAGAATAATTCGAATCTATGAGCATTTTTAGATTTCTTATGTGCTTAGAGGTACATTATATTTGTAGGGCAAGGCATGAATTTTCAGCATACTGAAAAAAGTGGAGAGGCAGTCAGCAAGAGCCTATTTTACATGGGATATCATGTGAACATTATGCAATGCATGCAACCCAACTTTTTATTGACCGGTCAGATGTACCTCATGCTCATGTCGAGCGTGCCCCATGCATGAGGCACACTCGACAGAAAAAGTAACCTTTTCAAATTGATCGTAAATTTTTTTCTGAAAGGCCTTGTTTTCATGTTTTGGCATGATATTGGTATGTAGAGTTGCTTTGTTGTGTGACACATTTTGAGCTTATTTGGACTTGAAATAAAGTAGCAGTGGTTGAAAATGCAAAAAAGTGTCGACTATACCCCACCTTCCCCCACACATGAAATAACACACATTTGCGATGTTTGGGACCCATTTCTGAGAGTTTGCTTCGAGCCTCAAAATTCTAATATCCATCCCCGCAATCAATCATCCTTTCAATAAAAGCTTGCTTGCCTTTGCTGATGTTTTAACAGCGAACGTTCATCATACGTAAACCGGAAAAGGGTTCAGTCTCACACTAACAATGGATTTTTCAAACATGTGGAAGCCTTGCTACAGATTCACTCATGTTTGTTTTCACGCAGTATAAAGCAGAGGTGACGAACCTATTTGCTATCGCGGGCCACTTTGTCAGTTACCGCTGAGTAATCGGGCCGCACAACTATTTAGTCATACTATGAAAGCTGTTAGTTCAAGACTGCTGGTCTCGCCTGAATGCAAAAGTTCAAGACTGCTGGTCTCGCCTGAATGCTTCGCGGGCCGCACGAAATTCTTTTGTGGGCCGCATGTTCGTCACCCCTGGTATAAAGCTACGTGGCTTACCACTATCAGCAGTCACTGTCTCGCTGCATTACCTGCCAACGTGCCAAGATGTCTGCGTTGCCAGATTTTTTCCGCAGCTTGTGGCCAAAGTTCTAATAAAAAATAGCCAAAACAGCTGATTTTTGAACAAGTTATGACCAAAATTACACAGTGTTTAACTATGGTAATATATATAATCATGGGGACTCAAAAGTGTTTGGAAGACAGTATATTTTTGCCGAAAAACTCTGGTTTGGTCAAAAAAGCAACTTTTGACCCCAATATAGCAATTTCTGCCACCAACTTAAAATTGCGCGTTACAACTTGTCTTTCTTTATCTTAGTAGAACTTACAACCATATATGAAACACTATTGTAAAGAAATGCTTCAAATCTGACCCATATGTGTCAAACAGTTTGAAATTAACGATTTTAATCCATCGACAATCCTAGAATTCTCTTGATCTTGTGCTCTTAATATACAAGCAAGAGATGACATCCATTTCTGAGTTATTGATCACAATCACATACTGAAAAACATCTTCAGGTACAAATATATGAATGAAAGGTGAGGAACACTTGAGAGCAATCACTGAGTGAGTTATATGACAGGTCCGATTGAAACACTTGCACAAAATCTACTGACCGCAAGGGCTAGCTATAAATAAGTGCTACGCAACGCACTTCAAAGCAAAACCAGGTTGAAGGACTGCAGTAGTGTTACTGAAACCATGATGACAGACTTCCAAGAGGAAAATTTAACCAACAATGCAAAATTCTTCCACCAAAACATCATCAGTCGTCACACAACTGAGTACAGCACTCTTCAGCTACAGTTGTAGCCGCTACCAATTGTAACCGTAAGACTGTCACTGACTGAAACATTTCTATGAAATCAACTGGCTGCAAGGGTTAAATCATAATTACACACTTCAAAACAACACAAGGTTGGAGAACCGTGGCGTTACTGTAACATTGATATAAAGTCCATCCAAAAAATGCAAAAAGACAAAATACTTTTTGATATTCATTATTGAAAATTTCAGTGTATTGTGAAAAACTGAAAAAATGGCCAAAAAAATGGCCAAATCTCAAAAAATGGCCAAGCGTGTTTTTTCATTGCCAGCGCATTTAAAAAATGGTCAAATTTTTCAAAATTGGCCATGAAATGGCCAATCTGGCAACCCTGGGGCAAAGCGCATGCTACCGTAACTTGAATTAAACCCTTGAAGATTTTTGCCATGTTATTGTGACGCAATAAAAACCAATAGTAGAACAATCCGCTTGCAAGTTTCGCAGCCTGCCTCTGCAGGCAAACGAGCGGACATGAGTGAATTGCAAGCTCATCACTGCATGACACCATAACAGTAAACCTGGTTCTTGTGCTGTGTGAGCGTCATACCGGCAAATAAACTGTCATTGCAAGAATTACACCAATTAATCGGAATTGAATTTCGGTTTTCTAGAAATTTTTGGTTCTTAGTCCCAATTTCCAGGGGGGGAAAATGCCCGTTTTACCCCCCTGCGGACGCCCAAGCTTGTGGCCGCTTCCTGCAGTTGAGCACTCGCGTATGTCACATTCATCAATAAATTTTGCTGTAATTTTAAAATATGCCTATGAATCATACCTGGTTCTCAATGTTTGAAACCGTACACTTCTTGCATTCTGAAATTGTCCCAAAACCATTTGTTTTTCAAAACCAAATTTTTTTAGACTACCAAAGTTGATGATTTGTTACGGAAGTATAGCGCTAATACATTCAACCGTTCTCTCGATTTTCAAAGAAACTTTGAAAAGCTATTTGGATCGATACTCCATCATAGCATCAGGCAAATGCGCACATTCACTGACAGAACTTCCCTTTCTCCACATGAGTGGAAGCCACTTCACTGAAAACTACGAAGAAAATTGTAAAACAGGGTTGAAATCTGTGATATTGTCAATGTCAACGCGAAAGGCTTAACATATCTGTCCCTGAAGACCTGCATACCAGGGGAATAACGAGGGGAGCACAATTCCCCGGGCGCCGAATCACTATGGAGGCGCCGAAAAGTCCCGAAAATGTCCAAAGTACTTTCAACACAGTACATTTGCTTCCGAAAGACATCAGGTTTGAACATGGGGACGCCAAACTGGTTCTTGTCCTGGGTGCCATATAACCTCGTTACGCCCCTGCTGCAGGCGCGCAACCAGGGGATGGGGGCATCTGGGGCATTTGCCCCCCAAAAATTTCCAAAACATTGCATAGCAATTTTGACATTTGCAGAAAGTTTCAAATAGTAAAGTTGAAATTTTGTATTCTAATCATTTTTTTTCAGAAAAGTTTTACTTAAATTTTTCTTTGTCTTCTTGGTTAATTATCTCTTTACAAGATATGTCTTGAGACAGGCCATCTGATCGAAAATTTAGTAAATGATTGGTATTTAACCACAAATATGCTGAAATTGGGAGATCATTTAAAATGTTGGCAACCTATTTCTAAGGCATTTTTATCCTTTTATTCGTGTACCACCCTGAAAATTTTCAGAAATGCAGTGTACGTGTACCCTTTGATTTTGTTTCTTGCCATCTTCTGAGGAAGAGTTTGCATACACTCTTGAAATGTCAACGATAAATACTGCATTGCTATCATCACACTACTGGAGCAAAGTTTGCACTCAGTAGACTATTCCTGGTGACAGAAACAGCATAGCCTACTCATATGTTCAAATTGTGTTAGCTTTACGTTTGCCTGGGGTTACACTAAGCAACTATTTAAGCATTTTTCCTTTAAATTCAGTGCTTAACCGTTGCTGGGGTTTCACAGCCAAGCTCTAACGTTGCAAGAGAAATTCGACATTCACAAGAGCCTCAAAGTTATTAGGTGTTGTTTAGGTAGTCCTAGCAAATGTGGCTAGGCCCACCCACGTCTGGTGGCGAGCCTGGCCAAACCATTCATAATAAAATTAAAGTTGCATTCGTGCTCAGACCCCACGAGAGGGAGGCGCAGCCGATATACCGCTTGGTGGCCTACAAGAGCCTAGGGGGTCCATGAACCTCAATGTTCAAAATGGAAATGGGCAATTATGCACAAAATTTTTATTGTTTTAACTTTGTTCATACAATTCTATGCAAATTAATTGGCTAAAGTTGTGATTTTGNTCGATGTACAATGTATCGCTATTGCTTTTGATTTTTGGTTGCGATTATTACAATTACTGCTGTTTCATTGTTAGCCCAACGCACTATGCAATGCGTAACATGACGGAATGATCAAAAATACTTTTATGACGTTACATAGGACTTTAATCAGCTCAATAGTGTTATAGATTGAAGCCAGTTCTTTCTTTTGTGTGTAGTTGAGAGCAGGGGTGGATATTAGGGAAGGCGAACAAGGCTGTCGTCTCGGGGCCCCCTTTTTTCAGAGATGTCACAAGGCCCCTCTTTGAGGCTTGCGCACTTAGTTTTGCATTGTTTTGTTTGAAAGCTGGCGAGCCACTCTGGAGCCGAAAGCTCTGAAGCAAGTCATATGTTTTTCAAAATAAAGCAAAAAATGTGCCAAAGGGGCCCTTTTGACAACTTTAATGTGTAGACAAAGAACAACGTAAAATCAAACAACTTACAGTGTGAAATGGATTTTCACGCAAAAGCAATTTCCAGACAAAATGAAAAATTTAAATTGCTTTCAGCAAGTGAATTTTTTGTGTAGCATGTGTAAAATATAGGGGCCCTTTTTGATGTAACGTGAACAAACATAGGGGCAAGGGGCCCTTTTTCAAGACCATATATTGTGCAAATGACATACCACAAATTGTGCAATGTTTTGGGGCAGCTTTCTGCGAATTTGACTCGGACCCTAAAGTCTAATGCCCACCCCTAGTTGAGAGTTGTGCATGTTGAAATTTCTGTGATTTTTAATGGCAGATGTCACACCTAGGAAGCAGAGTTGCATTATTACGCTTTCGTAACACTGAAATTGGACCCAAACAGCCATTGCAAAAGATATGCTAAGAAGACTAGTTTTAATTTACAGAAGGATTTGGTGCATGCTGAGTTTACAGAGGTTCAAGTAGAGTGTGACGCCGCCCACTGGAGGCTGGTAGAAAAGCTAAGAATATGTAAAAAATAGCCTAAATATTGGACTGTAGAAAACCGGAAAAAGTGCTGTTTTCAGATGAAGGTCATTTTTTGTTCCAGGAAAACACAGCAGATTTATTAGGATCAGGAATCGTGAGCAATTAAGTCCTGCCCATTGCAATGAGCTGGTAAAGGAACCCAAAAAGATGTTCTGGGGCAGTTTAAGCTTTTCAGTAGTTGCTTCACTTATGCCAATTGAGGGTATAAGGAATTTATACAAATAGATTGATGTAATTGAAAGAAAAGCCACTCCAGATATGAGAAAGGCATTTCCTGATGGTGGAGGAAAATTAATTCCAATAAGATATTGTCCCGTGTCTTTCATCTGAAACAGTCAAAACGATTTTCAGGAAGCAAAATTAAATGTGATAGATTGGCCTGGAAACTCGCCTTATCTTAACCCCATTGAGAAATTGTGATCAATAAGAAAATCCCGGCTACAAAAATTCGATTGCACCACCATGACCAACCTAATAGAGGCCATCATTCAAGTATGGCATTCAGGTGTTGCGGAGTCGGAGGTAAAATGTCTGACTCCAACTCCGACCTTTCGAAAAGTTCCACTCCAACTCCGACCTTTCCAAAATTTCCGATCTCGACTCCTTAACATAATGTGAATGACGTTTGGCGGCCAAGAATTTTGTAGCAACTATCACTCAGTGGAAATCGTGGTACACAGCAAGAATTATCTGTTTAAACAAAAGTTTCATATGAAATTGTACCGATTCAACAGGAATTCCCAACTTAGGAGCATTGGGGTCGGACAAAAAATCCGACCCTTACTTTGGCGTTAGGAATCCAACTCCACCAAAAAGCCTCCGACTCTTTGCCACTCCGCAACCCTGAATTGGCATCGCGACAGTAAATCAAGTAAAATTTTCAAAAACTGTTAGAATCCATGACAAACCGAGTACCGAAATTCTTTGCGTGCTTCTATTAGTGCATTAGGTTCAAAGAAGTATTAAATTTGCTTTGCTAATGAGAATTACTATAGCCTACTATTCATGCTAAATTTGATGTATAATTGCTAAATTCGCAAAGCAACTGTGTGTTATGTGCATTACTTGAGATCAGCCTGAGACCTTTTCAAATTTAGTAATAGCATTGGTAAATGTTTATTATGTAAAATACCAAATAAAGCATATCATTTTCAAGTCATAGTATTGAAAAGCTAGTGAAACTCTTAATTAGTTATAATTTATAAAGGGGGCCAAAACAGCTCTCGCATCAGCACATTTCATTACTCTCAAGGCCAGGGCCCTGTTCCTGCTGCATTCTTTCCAAGAGCATTTCAGTTGGCAGACGAAGTCTCGGATCTACAATTAAAACAAGATCGTCATTGATTAAACATATCCTGACAATAGTCCCTTGTATCTGACAGCTTCACCACACTCAGTATCGTCTGCAGAAATTACCTCACAGCAAATATATTCAACTGAAGTTTCAAAAATCTCGATACACGATTTGATGAAATTGCTAAAAGAAGACGAAAAGTTAGGCAGGTTTACTAGTAGCCTATACATCTGACACAATAAAGCCATGACTGCACTAGCTGAATGCGGAACCAGGCGTTTGTATTAGGCTACTAATTTTTACTCAGTCTTGATCGTTGGGTCTGCATCTTGATTAACCCTGCTCAGGTAACCTCTATACACAAACACTTTTGTTGTCCTTGCCCAAAATGGACAGATTTTGTTCATTCGCTTATACTGGACTAATTGACAGGTTTAGACGCGCTCGCGGGTTTTTGTGCAACTTAGCAAGTCTTCTCAAGCTCATCCGAGCAGAAAAAAACAACGTGCTGATTTTGGAAAATTTTTTATATGATGAAGAACAAAAGCAATTTTCCAAACAAAAATGTGGGAAGTGCTCTTAACAAATGAACAAAAAAGTATAGAAATATCGAAAAATTCTGCCAGTAGACGTCATTGGTGGTCGGTTTAAGGTTTAAACAGAACCTCATTTCAAGCTTGTGGTTCTATCTGCAATAAAAGTGAATTAAGTTGAGACATACAATTTTTCTATTTTCATTGCAATTTTCAGCCACATTAATCAACATTGCCCAAAATGGGCAATTTTTTTACGAAAATCAGGCACATAAGGTAAACTTGCCCAATATGGGCAAATGCTTTACGACAATTGTTGGGCAATCAGATTGATCGCGGCACTGCTATTGACTTTCATGTCTCACATACGGCCAGTCCCGTCGCCACA
>JGI24158J21664_10004919_pt1 | contig 17332 bp, 10 predicted proteins | sample Ectturendosymbi3_FD_21664 | JGI IMG/M metagenome (IMG submission 21664)
TCTTCTGTGATGCGACAATGTATATTCATGAAGATTCAACTGCACTTGAGCCACACTATTGTTGAATGTGAGAATAAGTTTTTTAATGCGGCTTGGCAGCTACAGACCACCATACGACGTCGACTTCACGGCCAAAGAAAGAGTAACTTTGCTTTCTGGCCATCCTAATGGCGACACTCAGCTGCTTAATCTCGGAACCGTGTCTTTTACTCACGTTAAAGCGGCACGGAATAAATGTTTAAATCTAAATATTAGAATAACATATCTATTGAAATATCCGGTTTGTGCGATTAGCCGTGCTATTTTCTTCACGTTTGAATGTTTTAACCCAGTGGTTGCATAAGTGGGGTAAATTACCCCCGGGGGTAATATGCGATTTTTGGGGGTATCGCGGAACCAAAATGTTGTTCTGTATTATAAGTGATCACTGCGAAACATTACGGGTAATAAGACATAATCGCTACCTTGCTTAGGGTAACGGCTCGAAAATGTTTGGGAACCACTGGTTTAACTGATTTGCAATTAGTCAGAGTAATCTGTATTCACTCTTCGAAGTAGTGTGCGGTTGCAAAGCTATGCAGAGTGAATCAAAAAACAAAGAATTTGCAAAGGTTCGCACAAGTCAAGAACAAGCAACCGNAACACATNAANCATGCGGGCCAGAGTGGGAGCATGCATATCTGTGACTACCGGTAAATCTTGTACAATGTCGCTTAAAAGAANGCGTTTTTCATCTAATGCTGCAAAATAATGTTGCACCAAATATTGGCCAGAATTGTCAAACAATCAGTGGCCTATAATTTTGGGCGCAGGGCTGTATACAACCTTCCGTGGCGAGTGAGTGTTAGTAGCCATCAGGTTCAATGCAACATTCCTATCTTGAGGCCTTATTGTGAAAAAATATGTACCACTTTCTTGAATGATGCAGAAATTCTAACAACGTGTGGTTTCGTGCTTTGATGCGGTCAGATTGTTTATATTCGTCCTGATTGTTTGAACTCTGCAACCGCATATTACTTTGTGACTGAGTGCTCGGACGTTGCAGTGTTTTTTCGTTTGAGGATGTGCGCATGCCACAATACTTCCGTAGTTTACCTGGCCTTGACCAGGGTTGGACTCAGTGTCCTACTCTGGATGTAGTGTTGTACCAAGAGTTACGGGTTAGTGAACAATAGTGTTAGGAAAGTGTCTGTATCCCTGTTGTTCTACCTCCAAACTCCCTATGAATTGTTCGGTTGTGTCTGTTTTTACCATACTGCATTGTGCAGAGTGTGTACTGTATGCTTGTATTCTACGCACTCAGCAAGATTTTTCTCAGGGAAATGTTAGGTACCTGGTATGGACCTGTAGGGTCCCGATTCCTCTGATTCTAGGGAACCGATGTTCTCTGATACTAGAGACCCGATTTTCAATTCTAGGGACCCAAATCTGGTCCCTAAAACGCCCTAACAAAACCCTGGACTTAGTGTTTGTTACAAAACCTTAAAATTAAACAAATTCACCAATAGATACATTTGTTTTAAAACTATTTGAAGTAAGGGGGGAGTGATTCAAAGAAAAATTACTTTAGGGGGAAGTGATGGAGAAAAGGTTAAGAACCACTGGGTTAGACCAAGGCCTCCTTGGATTTTAAAAGTTATATTTTTCTATTAGTCATGTAATAGAAAACGTTTTTCTGTTAGTGTTGAGTTGGTAAAATGAAATTTCACGACGGTTGGCCCCACATGGAAAAATACGTTTGGTCATCACCTGGAACAACCACTATTGGCCCCCCTGGAAAAAATCTTTCAGACACACATTGTCACCAGTGGTCTGCGGCGTCCATCTCGATTTGCTTGCGCCGCATGCCATACGCAGCTACTCGTACTGAATGATGCGTTGGTGGCAGTGCCGCCGCTACCATTAGGCGAACTAGGCGGCTGTTCACGGCGCTGAGCCAAAGGGGGGTCCAAAAAATACAACTGTGTGGTTCAGAAAGTGACGAACGTACACCAGAAAAGGGAATCCGGAATGAACATTATGAAAGTGAATGAAACACACGATCATGCAATTTATGAGAAAAAAATCAAGGTACTACATTATTTCAGGTTTGCTGCAGAAGGGTTAATATTTTTCCTATTAATTTCAATTTCGCATATACCAGGCAAGCTATGTCGCACTTTGGTACAAATTTTATTCATGTAATAAACGTTTCTAATGTACAAAACGTCCTTCGTGTTTCCGTAATGTGTGTGATGAGCAGAGTAAGGATCTTCGTATAGGAGGGGTGGGTGCTGGAAAGGATCTTACCTACGGTGCTCACAAGTCTATCAATGGTTTTCTGTCAAGACCAGCAAAGCATGCTCTCCAGACCATACTTCATCAAGCTCACTGCAAAATTATAAGGGTACCATCTCTGTTCTTTTCATTTCTTGATTATTAGTTTATCCTGGCTGCGCCGCTTTTGCGCAAGATGGTTTCATGTCTAAGCCTTCACTAAATCATCTTTCAGTCATCAAGTGTAGTCAGATTAGTAAACGCTGTCGAAACGACAGCATTATTGGCGTTAGTAGCCTAGTTCATAGTTTCTCAAACTTTTTCGTTCTGCGACCCATTTTAAAAAAGCATTTTTTATGCGACCCTTGATGGATAGCCTAGTTGTTAATGATACGTGTGAACGTCTCATTACAAATCTCAAGAGGCATTTTTGTCTATGGCGAAATCATACAAATGCACACAATCCTCGAATGTAACTGTACTGTACAGTAATAAAACTATCACATAATGGAAATTTTAAGGCGAAAAAGGATTAACAGAATACAATTCAGTTTATCGGAGTTATCAAGCGCAACTAAAGTCTGGAAGCACTTCATGATTTTTGCACAGGTCATCCATTCGTAGATTGATACATGACAACGCAGCACGAAGGACATTCTCGCAATTAGTCAGAAAGAATCGGTTTTTAGACTTGATGATTATCAATTTTGAGAATGCAGCTTCACGCAAATATGTTGTGCAAAATGCTAAGAGTTTATGTTTTATGAATGGCTAAATCAGAAATGACCGAGCATTCATTTATTGTTCTTATATAAAAATGTCATAAACTATGCTTTGAAAATTCCAGTTGCAAACTTTTATCGTTTAATAACTCCACAAACTTATTCTAGGCATGTCAGGTGTGTGGCCTCTTTAAATTTCAATTGTGTAGGGTTTGTGGATCCAACTTTTCCTGAATCAAAGTCCAAAGTACTCCTGAAACTGTGTATAAAACTTAACTTCAGTCCAAAATTACTCAGTGTGCTCTCAAAGCAGTTAGCCTGTAGTCCCTAAACTAGCCGTAGAGTTCTAAACACAAGCATGCGTTCCTGTCGGAATGAATGCAAAAAGGTCAGTATTGGCCAGTACGTTTAAAACAATCATGACGTGACAACGCATAACTTGTTTTTCTTGATTATTATCATTTGATAGCTCAGGCAGACATCCTAGCAAACAACTGACATCATGAATCACGGTGTTGCCCCTAAAATGCAGTAGAAATAGATTCACGGAAGGCCTATTTAATTTTCTTGTAAAGCTTACAAAAACTTTTATATCTGAGTTGTGAAGCCAATTTGTTTCGCGATCCCAAAATTACATTTAGCGATCCCGAATGGGACCACGACCCATAGTTTGAGAAGTCCTGGTAACCAGTAAGATTTAGATTGTAAGATGAACCACCTTGATATATGTAACAAAGAGACGTCGACTGGCACGCAACATAACCAACATTGCTGACCTTCGCGAAACGTCAGAGCTTTGTTGTGCATGCAGAACGTCGTTAATTGTTACGATACCAGACTGTGAAAAATTTTTTGAGGCCTACCCTAGAATTTTTGTTTTTGTGAATGCTATGACGTCTGTTGCTTGTGTAGGTAATATTTTGATGAATTTGGTGCTCAGATAAACTCGGCATGCATCGTAGATATTAGTTTGATGTAAAAAAAATTGTCCTTGAAAGGGTCTATTGGGTGGAAGGGTGCTGTAATGGACCTTTCCTAGGACGCAACGGCAAATTTAAGATGTAAAAAGAGCAAACAGAATGTGTTTGTTTACGTTTAAACAGATCGTGCCACGGTTGATTGAACAGGATGACGTCATAAGCTATGAGGAAACGCTGAAATGGATCTTGCCTAAGGCGCTGAAATGGTTTGCGCCGGCTCTGGTTGGTGGTGTTGTGACCATGTCACAATAGTGGCAAGTCAATGGCAATAACGTTCGCGAACTACTTCTCTACAAACACAAATTAACGCCGAGCATGAGGCTGTGCAAGCCATTAGAACCGTTTCTCAAGTCCGGTATGACACGACAGGGAATAGAACCCTACCTAACAGCTGCAGCGGCGTTTGATGAAACCCCTGTACCGCTTAGTGATATGCGTACCCCTGAAAGACGTATTCGATTTACCCTGGTCGTTATATTTGGTTGTTCCAAAGCAAGGGCATATACCTGTTTTCAGTTTCTCAACTTATTGACTGTTATTCACTTATCTTCATGACTTACCAGTTGTTTTGAAACGACTTTTACGTGTTTTATTAGTGTACGTGCAACAAGCACCTTGTATAATTTGGTGGCTGTGCTAGAACAAGATGAGACAATTTTGCCAAATGTACGGACCATTAAGCTGGGAATACAATCAAAATGCGAAAACCTACAGTCGACGTAAGTCCCAACACCTATCTGATATTGAGAATATAATGTAACGCCACATGCTGAAACTTAGCAAGATGTACTCTAACTTAAACGTTTCCATTTTTGTACATACATCTGCCATACTTTATATGGGAATTACTTGAAAAGATGGAGACTTGGGATTTCAAATTCAACTCAGTCAAACAGTCCACGAGCACAAACATACATATGTGTTCACTTTCTATTATACCCATATGTCATGTATAATATAATATTTACTATAATATAATCAGCATTCCACTTTTAACGTAGTGGGGTTCAACACACAGCGCTGCGCCAGAAGAGTAAAATATTCAAGGCAGCGACAAGGGAGCAAAACACACGGAAAAATGCAACAGTGCAGTTCACAAACAAAAAAAATCACTTCACGTTAAAACAGGGTCTACAAACTACGGCCCGCTGACCAAATCCGCCGCGCGAAGCCATACCATCCTGCCCGCGAAGCCATTCCACCTGGCCGCAAAGACATGTTGTCAATAATGAAAAAGTAATATTGTTACGAAAAACTTGTTGATTTGGTAGAATGTAACATATCCCCAACCAATCATACTACGGTCTGTTGTGTAATACAGTAGCTTATGTGGCTCTCTGACAAAAAAATGTTTGGAGACGCCTGCGTTGAAACAAAGCGGTACTGACTACTGAGTAACTTATAAATAGGGCAACCAAAAGTCAAAAAGTCAAATTTTTTCTGCCTTTTTCAAAGTTTATGAAACGTCCACAAACCAAATTTCCCGCTCATACCAAAAGCAACGCCCAAGTTATTAGGTCAAAACAAATTCAAAATTTATAGTTAGGTCATAAGCATCTTGCACCACAGTTTTTTTCTCTTCATCGATATTTTATTGAAACTGCAACATTAGATTTTAATATGCTTTTGCAAGTTTAGTTGCAATTCTGTAATAAGAGTGGGTTTGTTGCGAAATCTGGCATAACAATTTGTTTGCCCGCTACTGGACGATTGAATATTACGTAGACTGTGCGTGGTAAGGCAAGAAACGTATTCTCACTCACAGCAGTTTGTTTGATAAATACTCAATCCATTATGCATATAGAGTTTCAATTTTATGACGTTCTCAGGTATAACTCTACTGTAGATAGTAATGTTCTTATCAATATATCATCCCTAAAGTTAACAAGCAAATTTTTCGAAGTTCAGTGCATGAATAAACTTTGAGTTAACCACAACACCTACGGCTGAATTATTTTGCAATTGCAAATGCAGAGAATTTATAGGTCAAAGTAAAGTCAACATTTGCAAATTATAAAGTCAAAATTTTACGTTTTTAGGTCAAAGTATCGGTTGCCCTACTTATAAATCTATGATCAAGCCCGATTATTACGGCATAATAGGGCGTTTACCAGTGGTTGATTAACGCGACTTGCAATTGTAGAACTGCATGGTACTGCCTCTTTTTTCTCCATCCTTCGTTTATTGATTTTAGTCGAGGCGTTCACTGGCGAGAGGTGGAGAGGTGAACACTTTGCTATTGTTGAAACCCTTCAGGCGCGTAGTTCAAGAGTTGCTCAACCATGACAAAAGCATTTAAATCAAGGCATTTTTTTAAATGAGGTTTTCCTGGCATATGAATAGACATAATCACAGAAAAGCCAAGGAAAAATCTTCATTCTTTATCATTTCTGAATAAGCGAAATTCGGGATGCATTCCCGACAGTCACAATAACCACCTGCCACATACTCAACACACTTTTGGCATTCAGTGGCGATTCTAGAATTTGAAAAGTGGGGGGCACTGCGGGGCCATGGAAATGTAGGGTACAACATAAATGTCTATCTTGCATGGTGATTTTTCGTTGTTTTGAAAATTAAGTTGCTATGATTAACCCTATCAAATCCAAGTTAATAATAATAATAATAATATTTTAATGCGGACTCATGGTCCATATCACAGACGCAATCACAGATACAAGAGCACAAAAAGTGGTTAGCTATACATCAGCGCGCATTACAGAATCGGTGTTTGCACGTGACCAACATTGAGAGGAGCAAAACACTTTGTCATCACCACAACTGTATCGTCATTCACCAGAGCACAAAAAACTGATAGCCATACAGCACCGCATTACATAACCGGTGTTAGCACGGCTGCACGTGTCCAACCTTGTGAGGAGCAAAACACTTTCCCAACATTTCTTACTTTTTTATGCTTGGTGTGTGCACATTGTCCACATATTTTTACTACATGAAAACAATACTGATGAGACGCGAACACCGAAACTACTGCATTTGGTCTCCATCGTACAGGAGCGTTGAATAATTGAGGAAAAATGAAAATTTATTAAAAGCATCAGACATTTAAAGCGATCGAATAAAAGTTGGATGAAGATGCGCATCGTATAAAAAATCGATACAAATTGTTTCTCAGCAGGGCATCAAAGGTCCTGACACAATGGCTAACCTGGTGTGGGGGTATTTAATGCATAATTGGGTAGGCATTGTTATATGCAGCCTCTGCAGCACGTTAAGCGCTTCATACTGGTCTGTGTGTATTTGCTCCACAGCTGGCAAGTATATCTTGGCATGCAAGAGACACGAAATAGCTTGTTTTTTATTGCAGGAGAGCACTGATCGAAAGTGCCTCTGAGTTATTTGTTGCACAGTATATTGATTGCACTTGTTTCTGAATGTGATCATCATCCTTCAGTGATGCATTTATCCACACACCAAGGCATTTCACTTGGTCAAAAAATTGTACACCTACACCATTTAGTAAAACATTTGATGTGGAGTTTGTTCATACTGTTTTGGGCAAAAAAAAAACACCAGTTGTTTTGTTGCAAATAAAAGTGATTTCGTGTTTAGTAGCAGAATCACCACAAATATTCAGAAGACATTGCGGCCCACTAATACTGGGGCTGAACACACATATATCATCAGTAAACATTAGATGATTCACAACCATATTTCCCCCGCATACCACCCTGGCTGAGCCCAGTTGCTCTGAGAGTTCATGCAGATAAACAGCAAATAAGTATGGGGGCATAACTCCCCTTGCCTTACCCCACTGGTTACAGTAAAGGGGGATGAGTACTTGGTACTCCATTTCACTTGCATGGTCTGTTTAAACATGAACTAGCGTTTTTATTCACTAGAGACACTTCAAGGCCGCTGTAGATACAAACACACACGTGTACTGCTATGTCGAATATTCTGTGCTAACCATGCAAGTTCCACAGCACTACACATGTAAAACGAAACGCAGTTTTCGGTACACAATTGTGCTGATCCCACATGAACGAAAACAGCTCCACGAAAGTGAATACAATTCACATGAAAGCGAAATGGTTCCACTTCTAACCATCTATTCCATATTGACACAGAGACAAGTAGGCTGTTGATAGCCAACTAGTTTCGTCAAAATATTCTTACTACAAAACACATAAAAAATGAGCCATTTGCCAACGGATTGGTGACTACTGACTAATCCGCTTTTGTGGTAGCTTATGGACATTTTGTGACCGTGGCGAAACCATAACAATGTTATGCAACTACTAATGCCCATCTGCAGCTTGGATAGGGTGAGGACTATTCAGTGCAGTATGCAGTTAACAACAGCAAGGTTTCGGCACTAGTTGCACCTACGTAGCATAGCAGCGCCGCAGATATTGTGCATCGGCGTTTTAGGGCGTGTGCCTGATAAGATGTAACAGCAGACGTAAAACTTATTATGCAGAATATTCCCAACAAAGTCGTTCATTTTAATATTCACACTGAACTTTCCTCTGGCTGATCCTCAAAAGCTGACTTTTCTACCCCGCGTTGATTTGTGACTGTCTTGTCATGAGCGAAACACGCACTAACTCTAAACCTGAAAGATTCAGGCAAATAGACAATGAACAACATAATTCTGACACAGACCCCGCGCAATCCCCGTTAGAATTTTATATCATCATCACCTCAATGTAACTTAATCCTTCGATTTATCATGTCGACTGTCAAATTCATCGACGAAATCATCTAAATATGTTTTTCAGCTCGTAACTTTCAATTTAAGTAGATCAATGTTACCCAATCTCTCGCTGGGTTATGGAAATTCGGGGAAATCTTGTCACTAATTTCATTTTTGAAAAACTTCTCTCGCATTAGGAGCTGGTGACGGCAAGAGTTACAGCTACCAGTAACAAACAAACGCAATTTTTTAAGCAGCTATAAATGAAACAAATTGTTCGAGCCATGTAGGCAGCTTCGACGCCTTCCGAAGAAAATTCCTTGCCAAAGTTATTTCATGTTTTAAATCATTTTAACTAAATGAGTTTGATTTGCGAATTCTTTCAAGTGTGTTTCTGATAGAAATGTTTGACCTCCGGGCAACGAGCTGAAATACGCGAAAGAATTGCATAAGGTTGCAGGACATGTGGGTAGAGTTAAAACTGTCGTCATGAACCACTTACGTAAGATGTTTCGAAGTCGTATAAAAAAGGCAGCAGAACGCAGTACAACAGCCAGTATAAATTTGGATAAATTAACTGAAACCAATTCTTAGTGCTTTCACAAATCTTTTCGCTACTGGGAATCTGCTGAGAGTAATATAATCCAGCTCCATCTCACACTGAAACGCACGAAAGATCAATCTTCCTATTGCTACTGTTTCTTAGTTTCGAAATGAATTTTTCAACACCACGACTGCGATGTGACTAAATTTCACGCAGGATCCGAGTAACCACTAGTGTGTGTCATCATAATCAATTCTAGTTACCCGGCCGTCAAAAATAACAACACAGCTTATCATGCATTTGGAATACATTCAACGCAGGCTATAGGGTTTCAGAATTATCGTTTAAAATATTGCTGGCGGAAATGTATCTACTGCATAGGTCAACCAAACGAAGTTATATGGGAAATTACAAAACAACTGGGGAAATTACAAAACAACTGTTGGAATTATAGATCATGTTCTATCTGACAGATGAAACGATACAGGTGAAATGAAGTATTTATAAAAACTAACACCAATGATTTAGCAGCGACACAACCCCTAGGAGCAGATCTCGCATCCCTGGTTTAAGAACAACACTTACATTATGTTACAACACCTACATTCCTTGAAGTATGAGGGTGGATGGTAACCTGGTAGCAGAAACGTTAATACCTTCAGTGTGGCGAGTTTTCAGCGAACTTGTGCGTGGAGTGTGGCGCTGGTTTTCTATTTTGGAATGTTTTTGACTGTTTACTCTAAGCACTCTCTAAAATACAGTTGACTTTGAGACTCACGCCGGTTTAAATGTTTTTTGTCTGGACGCAGATTTTAGCACCAATATTCGGGATATGTCCCGAAAATTCGGAATGTATAGTAGCCCTAGATTATAGTATTTGAAAATATGTTATCCGCAAAACATTAGGCATTCACCGAACGCCTTGAACGATTAAAACATGCGCTTCCAAATAGTTGTATACAAAGTGTGAGAAAGAATAGAAGTTTCCGATGTCTTTCAAACATGTTCATCTCCAACTAATTTTCTTCAAATTCTTTCCAACGTGGGATACCTTCAAAACGTACCCTTACAGATATGTGCGTCGGAAGGATTTTTTTCCAGGGGGGCCAGTAGGAGATTTTCCCAAAATTTTTTCCAGGAGGGCGCCAAAAGTGGTGAAATTTATTTTTTACCTTCGAAATTGAAAAAAACAACGTTTTTTAGCTAATAATTTCTAAATCCAGGGGTGGCCAAGCCCCCCCTGCCCCCCCTTCCGATGCCCATGCTTACAGAATGATGAATAATAAAAAATCATTAAAACGTAATGATAGAAAAGTTAGTGTTGGTTGATCATTGACATAATTTTTACTTGAGGATAGATGTGCAGTCACCGCTTAGCTGTGAAAACTCACGTAATATTCTTTATTCCTTCTTTCCTACACGAGAACTACCACCATCTCCAGGGGTTTCGAAACTTTTATGCAGTGGTGTGTTTAAAAGGGGAGGCGAGCGAGGCACTTGCCTTGGGCCCCCCTTCGTGGGGCCCCCCCTTGAGGTCTTACGCGCGTAAATTTTCCTTATTTTTGAGGAAAAACTTAGGCTATTATTCACCCATATAATGTACTACAAAGCAGATCATAAGTAACTACTCTGCTTTCAAAGAGGCCCCTACAGAAACTGTAATGTGCAGGTACTTTGCTTTCAAAGGGGCCCCAACAGCAACTGCAATTTGAAGGCAATTTGCTTTCAAAGGGCCCACCAACAGCCACTGAAATGCGTAAGTACTCTGCTTTTAAACTTCATTGAAGGGGCCTTAAAAAACTGTAATGTGTAAGTACTCTGCTTGCAAGGGGGCCCCCAACCGCAACTGAAAATGTAAGCACCTTGCTTTCAAAGGGGCCACCAAAAGCAGCTGTAATATGTAAGTAACTTGGTTTCAAAGGGCCCCCAGCAACAACTTTAATATGTATGTACCTTGCTTTCAAAGTGACCCCAACACCACCTCCAATGAGCAAATAAAGAAAAGCTTAAAACCAACTTCTATATGTAAAAATTTGTGGTTTAAAATTTCTTCCAAAAAGTTCTGACAAGACCCTAACAAGTAAGAGCAAATAGACCTACTTATACCACATGATAATTTTTTATACCAAATGATGATTTTTAGAGATTGAAGTATTTACTATATTGATAAATTTATAGAAATGCCACAGATGAACAAAAAGTCTTTTTATGTCTCTGAGTTGAAAAGGTTAGACAAATTTCTCATTTCTTGTGATGCATTTTAGTGATCATTTCCATTAGAAAATAAGACAACATGCAATTGTTATAGCAGGGATCACACTANATCTTTTAATTTATAGGACACTTTCTTCTTAGTTTACAAAGTAATTTTGTATTATTGCTGTTGCGCTGCAAAGACAGTTAATAAGTCAGGCTACATTCATGCTTCTTATCACGTAGCAGAAATGGCAATTTTTGAGTTTTATGAATACTCTTTTTTTCTACAGATATTTCAGGTATTTTAGGTGGNTTTATTNAGCCTATGCTTTAAGNCACAGGCTATTNGAAGCTTGAGTAGCAAATNNTTGGTTNAAGGTAGACTTAGTAGGTGATGTTTAAGCTCTTTTGCCAGTTCTTAGCCAGTATAACTTGAACCGCTTTTTCTTAGCACAGATTTAATCAATTGTGAAGGCTACTTGCTGCAGTAGAAATGCTTTCGTTTCGATAAGGTACATGATGAATTACTTCTAACTGTTGCACATTTTTCAAACAACTAGTGTCAATGCAAGACGAGGGCAGCCTTGACTCAATCAGCCTCAAAGCTTTCCAAAACAAGTCTCTAATTGGATGCTTTTGCATGCAATGTTCTTTCAGTTAAAAGGATGAAATTTGTAACAAATTTAGTGTTTTAAATATTCTTGGTTTTTTGTTATAGTTTCATGGATTCCCACAAAGACATGAATGTGAACAAATTCAGGATACCAACTATCAAGCATTTTTTCAAAAGGGGAAGGTGTAAAACTTTCAAAGGAGTAAACTTTGCAGTTTATTGATGGTGAATGCAGAAAATTGGATGGCGAAAATGAAGTGGGGGTGAGTATGATGACGTCATCAGAGGGGCCCCTTCTTAGTCTTGCCTCGGGCCCCCCCAACCTTAAAACCACCACTGCTTTTATGTCTGAGGGCCACATAAGCTACTACACAATAGTTTGGGGGCCAGACATCTTACGTAATGTGTTTGTTTCGGTATACGTTACATTCTACCAAATCAATACATTTTTGTTATTGTGTTATTTTTTCATTATTGACAAAATAGCCTCGCGGGCCGGATTTGGCCAGCGGGATGTAGTTTGGAGACCCATGATCAACGATCTGCTTTCGCTCACACTCCAGTCTCGACAGTGTAATTCATACATTATGTGAATGTGTCAACAAAACAGAGATCAATGCATTCAGTAAGGTTTAAATATTTAATGAGTCATGATTGAAGAGGATACCATTTGCATGTTCTTGCAGACATAGGTGTTCGGAGACTTTTGACGTTAAATGCATTATTTATTCTTCGACATGGTTGCATTAGCAATGGTTACACAACAGCTCGCAAATGACAGAGTGGTTGACAAATAACTATTTTTTCATCAAGATTATTGATGATGAAATGGATTTGATCATGAATCATAACGCACCACCCTTCACGCTAGACTCGTAAGAATAGCGTTACTATTCCAACATCTGCCCAACCTTTATCTAAAAAACAGTCTAAAATCAGTCTGCAAATGGTTGAACATCTTCACCACAAGATTGACAAGAAGTGTTTAAACTACTGTGTTTTTTACCTGGATAAATGGTTCACGTTCACCCCAGGGTAAATGAAGTTGCTGAAGGGTGAACGAAGAAAGGCTGGTTATATTTTTATTCATGTTTTTACACGTTGCTGACCTGCATTTATCCAAATTTTTATCCAACAATTATCAGCAATCGAGAATACGATGTACCTCTACTTTGCTGATTGCAGCGAGCGCAACTTAGAGTCGGAAACTTGCCTGCGAGCACCGAAGTTCAAACGCAATACCATTCCTTTGCGATGCGACTACGGCAATACCCGAATTCTCAGTGTGATAATGTAACATTCATTTCTATTTCTTTTTTTGCAAGTGGACTGAGGCAGCCATTGTAAGGACAGCAGTTAACTTCATGATATTTATCCATTATCATTATGGTATTGATTCCAACTTCCAAGGTCTCATTTACTTCTATACTTCAGAAAATACCTGCAGAATTACTAATATGTACATTCAAACAACACTGTTTCGATTAAAATAATCGTAAAAACGAAACATCAGCTACTTCATTTTCAGAGTTTAAAAAACTTATTTGAAAAGGCAAGGTTAGCTTCGAGTATAAGCTCTCTTTTCAAGTAAATACGAGAAAACGGGATGATGATGTCCCGACAAATCGGGAGGTATAGTAACCCTAAATAATGTTTTCGATCATTGTGGCTGTTTTGTTTGCAATAAGGGATGATGATTACGTCCAGCATTGATTCTTTCACTAAAAATGAAGAAACGAGTCAGGAGTCGTATGTTCCGTGTATGTTTTGGGATGTTAGATGCAGCAACCTGTTTTCGGAACATTCGAAACTACGGAGTTATCTACCAAAAAACTACAGCATTCATCAGAGTACGTCCACAGCACGTTTTGTTGTGCAAACACCAATAATCCTTCCAGTTAGGGGCGGCGGAGTAAATTTTATAGTAGTGGGTAGAGCAGATCTAAGCGTGCTGCCTGCATTCAAGCCTGGAAAGACCATTTTGGATACTTTTTAATTGGACTGAAATGCGAAAACACATGTCACTGGTTACACTACGCCAACACTCGCTGTAAATTCTCCGCAGGATTTTCATATTTTTCTCAGCACCACTAGCTTCAAGAATTAAAAGACACGTGGTTCTCTATGAAGCACCCTACGATAGAAAATATCAATTTGTGTAAATAAGATTGGTATCAATTTTCAAGTAATGCCGGTTTACAAACCAAAAAATTATTCCGATTTGTCGTCTTTAAACTCTGGTTGTATATACTTGGAGCTGCGTAACACTTTAAAGTTTTCTGTGCAAACCAGGACTTCATGGTTGGAAATTTTTTATCAGATTCCGACTGCGGACAAAATTATCTTACTCCAACCGGGTCTGTAGTCAAGGGGGAATTCGGGGGCAGTGTCCCCCAAATATTTTTGTGCCCTCCACAAATTCTGTTATGTCGAGAACAATTTGTTTCAAAAATATACAATAAAAAAAGATATTTTCCTCTAAAAATATTTTTACCCCCAAGCCTTAAAAGCTGGTTACGGGCCTTCTGTAATCCAAGCGACTAAAATATGTTTAACTCCGACTTGGGATAATTGTTTTTAAATATCGCTGTGTAAAGCAGATTTTTTCAGCAAAGTTTGCTGAAATCGATAACATTGCAAACCTGCAATAGTAAACTGCTTCCAGAAGTACGTTGATGAACACTAAGATGTAGGTCTGAACTAAAATGTGCACTTTGGTTTTTATTGCAGTAATCACATATAGCAATATATAGCAGAAACTTCAGCATGTCACCAGTGTCATATATAACAGCAATACTTACGGTTTAAGCAAACTGTAAGAATACACAATTTTTGCACTGCAATTAATTTACTTGTTATTATCAAGCATTGGTTTAAATGCTTTTATACCACCGTTTTTTAAAATCAAGTAACGTTTTTTGTGGAAATATCTGTGACAGATACAGCAAAAATGAATAACCTGCACGCTGTATTACTTATGATATGCAGAACAGAAAGTGGAACCAGCTTGCAATGCTCACAAGAATTTAACATTGCGTTTCTTGAGCCTAGAAAGTCAAAAGACGCACAAACGTTTCAAGGATTGAGTCAATTGTAGATAAACAAATTCTTGGATGCTGATCGCAGCAAACACGAAAAACTGATCAAAATGCGCAAAAAATGAAAGTAAAATGACATGATAATTTTGCGATGATGTATGTGACACATGAAACCTCTGCTCGCGTCTCTTGATGATGCCGTCTATCTTGGGCGTTGTGCCAGCAGCTGCAACTTGCCTAATTTTTGTCATAAGGCTTGGAACTGAACCACTTCGCACAGCATCACATATTGCCAGTTGAAATATGCGAACACAACATGTGGTGAATATTATGACTCTTACTAACTTCTTCCATTAAACTATCTAAACGTTTATGCTCACTTTCATCTATCATAACCAGAACTTAAACTATTTTTCACCATCTTCATTTTCTTCTTCAGCTTCTCTATCGTGATTATCACGTTCGATGCATTGTCAGCTACGGCGCATACACTCTGCTTCTTTTCAATTTCCAACTCTTTTAGATCNTCGGNCACGAGCCTTAGAATGAAGACGCTTGCATGTCTATTTCTCCTATCGGAAACTGACAAGGTTTTCGTTTTGACCGTACCGTCTTCACTAAAATGACGAATGTTCAAGGCAAAATAATTTAATCGAGCCCATGCGCATGCATGTTGTTTCAAGTGCACAAATTTTCAAGCAAGTTCGTTTTTTAGTGCTGATTTATATTTCTTTGCTTCGCCTATCATCATGTGCCTAATGTAGTCCTCATTCAAAGAAGTCGAAAACTTTCGTACAATCTCGTCATTCAGTTTATTAATTGCAGGTGTGGAAGGAAAACTAAAAAGAGTAGTGGACATCCAAATCAAGTATTCTGTTAGGAAATTTAATTGCACCCATGGCAACTGTAAATAGTTTACTGGTAAAAAATTTTAATGCCGCAATGGTTTGATGAAAGGTTGCTTTAGTCGAGTTGCAAAGACTTTGGCGATTCTTTTAATTTCTTCTCCAATTCCTCAACTTCACTGTAAATATCAACGTGCTTTCTCTTCAGATGTCGATCCAAATTACAGTATTGACCCTTGACGGTTCATGCTTACTTCTATGTACAGCTAGCATTAAGTCACAAGATTTTTTCAACTCCTTCACCAGGGCTGCAGCGGCAAACGAAAACTTCCCAACGTCGGTAAGAGTGAAATGTGGAAAAACACTGGATTTTGTCGTTTACACATGCTACTTACAAGAAATGAAAGCACAGTTTGAAGCACAATTCTGTCTCTGCATCTATCTGAGAAAAGGCTCATCTATCACGTAAGTAGGAAAAACTACAGTATATACGCTACATTTATTGGGCAAAAACGATTAAAACGCTTCCAAGAGTGCAGTTTCACCGCCACAGCTTGTACACAATCAAAAAATAGACACGGATAGAATAGTGTGATACAGCAAGCTAGGTACTGAATATATAATGGTGTGGAAATATCTAGCACACAAGAGAAAGTCTATGTCTGTGTCGACTCCGCTCTGTGACTCGAAATTTTACAATGGAAAAATACTGTCTGAAAGAGTTGCTCATAAACAGCTTACGTAGTCACACGTCAATTGCCCGTTCAATTTTATTAACCTGTGTGAAGTAAAAATCGGTGGAAATTTTTGTCCACATTTGAGGAGATAATGAAGAAACACAGCGCGTTTCTGTGTATTCTCTTTGATTATGATAAAATTGTAATTATATTCTGTTCTACTGTACATTCTCGCCCGGATGTTGGTGTGAATCTTGAGAGATCTCTCATTGGCTGTTTACAATTGTATGAGCATTGGTATGAGTTTTCTTTTCCATCAAGGACTTGTCGAATCAGCTCTCGTGCTGCTAAGATTCCGAAAATAAAGAAGGTTGGTTGAATTCTGTTTATAATGTTTGTGGGTTTCTAAATTCACCTTGGAACTACCAGGAAGTGGGATGGGAAGAGACCTGCCTGGCTCCAACTTGCGTAGAATTATCGTATTCATCTGTTTGCTTTCTCTGTCCGTGTCGCCTGCCTAGACAGGGCTATTTCCAAGGTCAATAGGACAGAGTAGGGTATCAGCAGCCAGTGGCGTACGCAGAAAGTTTCCGGGGGGTCAAAGCATAGGCGTAGCCATGGGGCCCAAAGGGGCCATCCCCCAAAAAAATTTCCAATGTGAATTAGGAGTGTCTTTGCGATGAATTAGGAGCAGAGCATAATAATTTATTGTTTTGTTGTAATGCAAGGTGGCTTTCCAAAGGCAAAGGTCTTTTACGTGTGTACGAATTGAGAAACGAAGTCTTCATATTTTTAAAAGAA
>JGI24158J21664_10004920_pt1 | contig 17332 bp, 18 predicted proteins | sample Ectturendosymbi3_FD_21664 | JGI IMG/M metagenome (IMG submission 21664)
AGCCGCAAGGCCCACAAGACACGGCGAGCTCACGTATAAAACAAAGTAAGACACTTGCGTAACTTCAACACACTAGAGGCAACTATGCACGCCCCAACACATACGAGACGAAGCTATCGGCGACGTGGATAGAAATAGGCGTTTTAACAATCTAGAGTCGTGCTGAGATCTGGCTGGTTTTTCCTATACTCTACAGCAGTGCTCTTCAACCTTTTTTGTTGCGGTGTACCCTTAAAGATATTTTGACGAACTCATGCACCCTATTTCCTCAAACACTTAAACTCATGCACCCTATTCACTGACACTTCCCCGTGTCCTCCACCTAATTGCGTCCATGTCTGTAAGTACCCGGGTCTAAATAAGCAAGTCCCCTAATTCAGTAACTCAGCTACAAATTTCAATTGATAATGGCTCATTGTCTGTTCCTTATGAGCCACAAATAATCAACTAATTGCAACAATTAGCTTGACACGGTCTGATGCTTACGCACCACATTTTAGAATGCGCAAACTCTCGGTTAAATCCTGAAAGTCATTGGTTGGTTAATGGTTCATTTTTGCAAACAGAAAGTTTTGTAAAAATTGTCTGTTTAGTGCGACAAGTTTGTGATGGACTCTTGTGAACCCTTTCATAGTGGTGCACCCCACGCATATTTTGGTGCACCCTAGGGTTCACCGTGCACACCGGTTGAAGTGCGCTGCTCTACAGTATTAGAAGAGACTTGAGTAGAAGTTTTTTGGCTGGCGATGTTTTCCAATATTTCCGGTTGCTTGAAACGGTGCGTGGGATTGACCAACAAATCTTTGCAAACTTCAGAACGTTGATCACATCTGTGTTCATTGATTCGGGTTAACTTCGGCGAATCTGACCAGTGTAATTTGACCCACACGTGCATGTCAGTGTGTGGACTATGCTTGAACGACGAAGATGGTTCGGTTTGTCTTTATATGTAAAATATTTTTTCAACTTATTACTTTCAAGTGTGAGACGAACATGAAAGGTAATGATGGCATAGCAGTGTACAAGTCTTAGCATTTCTCGCCGAACTTCATAGGAAATGTCCCTGAGGTAGAGGAGACGCATGCTGATGGTGGTTGTCATTGGCGGTTTTGTCGTGAAAGGATTAATGGCGGCTCCTTGTGTGTCATGTTTTCTTGTTTGGAACTACATCTTTGCTTTTTTGCTTATCTGTTGTATTTTATTATTGTTCCCTCTTCTTCATCGTTTGAGCCAGTTCTTTTTGTAATGCACTGCTCGAGTTGGCACGCACGAAAACGTTGGCAGATCGGGATTAGTAAACGAGTAATTGAAAGCGGCCACAGTATTTCAGGAATCGAGTCAGTGCTGCAAAAAATATTACTGTGGGCTGAAACGGTAAACAACGTTTTATCACGAACAAAGTTAAAATTTGCTGTTTTGGTATAGTTAACATAATTTTTACAATTATTACATACTTTGCAGGTGCGTCGAAGTGAAGATGGGAAAACTTGGGAAAACGTTGCAGAATTTTATCACACCAACGAACAATTCTTTGAATTTTTCATAAAAGGATTTACATGGTACGTGACATTTGGTTAACTTTACCCAATACACAATCGTGTAGAACTAGTTCCTTATTTCTTTATTAGTCAGAAAAAATCAAAATAACCTTCTGACAGAAGCTAGAATATTCTAACAACTTCGGTATTCGCCTTAGTTAAATGTTGCAGTTTTTCGCGGTTACAAAAATCTTTCTGATAAAAGCAACTTCTGACTCAGAGTTCTGACTAACACGTAAATCAAACATTGCACTTGCTGCAAAGACTTTCATAAAACTCTCAATATTTTTTACGCAATCAAAGGACATTTTCAAATATTTTTGGTCGTATATTCTGCCCAAGATTCGCAGCTGATGCAACTAAACCGATCTTAACCAATCTTTAGAGAAAACATATTTGAATGAAAATTCCAGTTAAAGTGTAAATTTGCATTTTCTAGCTCTGTGAGTGACGAACTAATAATTTCACTTAGATGTTTCAAAGAGTTTAAACTTCGCCCTGCAACCAATCAAATCTACGTTGCATCATCCAAATTGTTTTTTTTGTAACTGGCCAGCTGCCCTATGGAAGGGTGTATTACAGGATTTTTTAGTTGCGCGATAAACATCAAAGTTGAGTTGTTCATCATCGGAATTGGTGGACGATGAGGACTCTGAAGCGAATTAGTCGTTTTCCGGATCTTTAGTAAATCCAAGCATCTTGGAAGTTAAATCGCACAGGGCTTGTTTCGCTCTGAGCAGCTGACGTCTGTGAGTATCATCCTTTACTGGGATTTACAATAAACAGCAGCTAGCAAAATGTTGTTTGAGAGTCCTTCTTTCCACTTCATAGATATTTTCATGCCTTCCAGTGTCAAGCGACATTTCTGATATCACGCCATGTACGCATGCACAAAGCAACATTCTACATATCAACTACGCTGAGAAAACTGATTATTAGGGCTTAGGGTTTGTGTTTAGGTAAGTGTGTCGGGTTAGGGTGAGAAAAAGCAAAATAATTGAGGTAAAAGACTAAGTCCAAAAAGTTTCAATGGTTAAACTTATTCCCGTACAATAGCTTCTTGTGGGTAACTAACATCTAACCAAATGTTTTAATTTACACAAAACACGTCAAAAAAGTAATTGCCAAACTTTATTTCTTATTCTGAGAAGAAAAATAACTGAGGAAAACAACAGGTCAGAAATTTCGCTTGACACCGAAACACAGCGCGACTTGTGTTGTAAAAGCCACTATCAGTAGTATTCCCATTCTTTAATCGGCTTGTCACAACACCTCGTGAATGTAGAAAAGTCTTTTCATCTCGCGACATGAAAGCAGAGTCTTGATCGCTTTGCACAAAACCAGGTAATCCACATATACAAAACAACTGAGAGAGACAAGCGATAACCGTTTTAGCGGATACATCACGGCACGGAAAAACAAACGGAAATCTACTAAACTCATCAGCCACAACCAACAAAAAAAGATTATGCGACGACTTCACCGGTCCTTTGAAGTCAATGCTGAATCTCTCCCAAGGTTGCGGTGCTTTAATTAGCACACCGCTCTCTAAACGCTTAAACTGGGGTTTGATCTCCGCGCGTTCGCGACACTGAGAACATACTTGTTTTACATCAGAAAATGAAAACGGCAAATTTTTTGAAAGAACAAATTTCATCAACCGCGTAACACCCGGGTGGCAAACATACTCGTGAACATCGGCGAGGCTTGACCGTAAAGGGACACCGGCACACACTCTAGAAAAAGCGTCTTGAGCTACGTTCTCGTTTCCTGATCTGTACTTGATCACGTAGCTGAACGCACCCAGTTCAATTCTCCACATAACAAGTTTCGCGTTTTTGATCTTGCCTCGTCTTTTGTTGTCAAATATGAAAGCCACGGATCCTTGATCAGTTACCAAGGTGAAAGTTTTCCGATGGAGATAGTGTGACCACTTTCTAACAGCTTCGATAATGGATGATGCTTCTTTTTCGACTGAGTGGTTGCATTCACTGCGTGATAGTGTTCTAGACGTAAAGCGACAGGTCTACCATTTTGGTATAATACTGCAGCGATGGCAAAATTGGAAGCGTCACATTCCGCTGTAAATGGTGCGTTTTCGTCCATACCACCTATGCACGCTTTCGGAAGAACTTGTTTCTAGTGTTCGAACGTCGCAGCAACATAGTCGGATAGGGAAAGACCGTAGCACGCATGAGTGGTCGTATCTTCACAGAACAGCGTGGTAGTCATTTTGCGTAATGGGCAAACATGCCAACTACACACTAAATCGGAGCAAGCAAGTTAAGCAACGGCCTCGGTCTTTCAGGGTCAGGCCTAATACATTTGTGTGACACGCAGTAGCCAACTAAGTTAGCTTCAGTCACAGACATGATAGACTTACTTTCATTGAGGGTAAGGTGAAGATTCTTCGCAACTTGGAGGAAGGCAGAAATATTTATCATGCTCGTGCTGACTGCGACCAACCATGGCGATATTATCCAAGCAAGCAAAAGTTCCTTTCAGCTCGTGCTGCTCAATGACGCCGTCCTTTATACGTTGAAAAGCAGAAATTCCATTTGTTACCCCAAACGGCAAGTGGCAGTATTGATAAATTTTACCGTTCGCTTCGAAAGCCGTGAATGGTCGGTCTTCGATGGCTAGGGATATCTGGTAGTAAACGGAGGTCAAATCCAGCGTGCTGAAATATTTATGCTGCGCGATCTCATTAATTTGATCGTCAATTCTATGCAGCGGGTAAGCGTCCAGTAATGTGAATCGATTCACGGTCTGACAACAGTCTATTACCATTCGCCTCTTGTGGGTTTCGCTCTTGGTGACTACAACCTGAGCTCGCCAAGGTGACACAGATGGTTCAATGATGCCTTCGGCAAGGAGTTTCTGGATTTCTTCTTTCATGAAGCTCTTATCGGCCTGGCTGTACTGTCTAGATTTAGTAGCTATCGGCTTACAACCTGGGGTGAGATTTTGCAATATTCTCGGTGGGTTTACCAGTCCTACACTGACTCAATAAAGCCTTCTTGTCCAATCACAAGGGGACTTCGATCTTGTCCAACCGCAACGGGATCTAGATCTCTACTCACTTGAAAAATTACGCTGTCATGCAGATGCATGAAATCTTGACCGAGAACAGCATCAGCGTATAAATCTTTCTCCACACCGAATCGCACGTGTTGATAAGTTTGTCCATGGAGAGTGACAGTTGCTTTTACGGAGCTTTTTTCTTCAACTGAAAAAGACCTCGAAGCCATACACACTTTTTGCAGGAGGGTTTTGCTGCATTTTATATCGTGTCACAAATGCTTCGTCTATGAAACACTCGGAGGCCCCTGAATCTAAGAAAAACTGCGCACAGGTTCCGTTTATCATGGCGTTAACCGTTGCAAGCTTTAGATATGAGGGAGCTCCAGTTAATACTGTCGCAAGGAACAGTGAGTGAAGTGGCGCAACCTTGGATGAATGTGCCTTAGATTTTAATTGACATACCTTGGCAAATTGTCCTATTTTGTGGCAGAGATAGCATTCACTTTCCTTAGCCGGGCAGTCGTACCTTCCGTTCATACAGTCTCCACAGTAGAAGCACTTTTTCGTCTGCCTCCTTTGGAGAGCACCCATCATATCTGTTAAGGTTTGGTTAGAAGCATTACTGGTCGCGGTAGTAGCAGCAAACGATCTGACGTTGTATGAGATAGAAGTTCGTTGGACGGAGTCAAGGGCTTCTGCTTGAGTATGTGCCGGCTTCGATTCTAGTGCAGGACTTACCAGAATACGTAGTTGTATCGAGTTGGCAACAAACCATTTATAAAATCGTGTCTTGTGAAATTTTCACGATTTTGTTCGGCGCTGACACCTTTGGAACTGCAGTCTTTGGAGAGCTGTCGCAAAGATTGAAGAAACTCATCCAAAAACTCCTCTTCTTGCTGTTTCCTTGTTTCAAGGAAATGCCGAGCAAAAATCTCGTTTTTCGGTTTGCTAAGAGTCGTTTGAAGCCTTTCTAACTCATTGGCATACGTTTCAGATTCTTCAGTGTACGCATAAACATTGGGCGAAACGTAATTTACGAAAATATCAAACCCATCTACTCCGCCTTGTGTTGACTCTCGAACTTGCGCCAAAACGTTCTGAAATGTTCGCAGCCAGTGTCGATATTCCTTCTCAGCCGGAGGCGATTCAGGATCAGCACACAGCTTGCGTGGCGTGAGAAATCGATCCATAAAAGAAATTCTTTGATATAAATTGATGTTTCACACGTAAGAAAACCCAAGTGGCTTCATGTCAAAATATTACGACGCCACACATCTGAAATAAAGGAAAGTAAAGTTGCGTTTATAACCAACAATACTACTGAATAACGCATCATGCAATGCAACGAATAACGAATGGAAACCTCCATCACGCCGTACAAGGTTTCTACCAACTGACATTGGCAGTCGAGCAGCGTTGCCAGATTTCAAAAACTTTATAACCGGATTTCAGAAAACATTAGCCAAAAGTAGCTAAATTTGGCAAAAACACATTGCTCAAAATAGCCAGGTCTGAAAATCGAAGAAAAACATTCAAATTCATTGGAGAGTACATTTTGACAATTGCTTGTTTGCAGTAATTACGGTATCAAGGCAATTGCTAACGGAAAACTACCAGCACACATCTACTTCATCGATCCGTCACGTGACGAGCTGATCACTTCACTTGCGTCTAACTACAGAAGCAGTCGACAGTGGTGCAAACGACCTTACACAACAGACAAAAATGAATTCCGTGGTAGTGTACTGTACTAAGCGGATCTTTAAAACTTTTTATGAACCAAACACTGGTTCAAATCTTGTGCAAAAATCTGCCAAATTTTTCCGCCAAAATATTGCAAAAATAGCCAAAAAATCCGCCACCCGCCAAGTACAAATTTTACCCTCCAACCAAATCAAAAAATAGCCAAATTTGACGGATAAATGGCACATCTGGCAGCACTGCAATCGAGGAACCAATGATAGTTCAGTGCTTACACGTATGATTAAAGGCGGCAATTAACTAATTGACCGCTGGTCCATGAGATGTTCGTGACTGCTGTCTGATGCTAGAACACCGGGATGGTTTTCGCCCTGGCGCTTGAGTTGGGAAGGCGTTGTTTTAAAAAGGCTCTGGGTGGAAGACCTTGCACGATAGAAATCAAAATTATGCAGATAAATGTTAGTCATATTGTGTATTTTATGAAAATCGAAATCAAAGAATTTTTCCACCTCTTTGGGAGAGAAAAAACACCCTAAAACAAGGGTGGAATGCCTGTTTTTGATTTTGAAAGTTTATTGCGCCTATTCCAACAATGGGAAAAATGTAAAAATCACAGAAACGATTGCTATAGCTCAGGGGTTCCCAACCTGGGGTACATTTACCCCCAGGGGTACATTTGTCTATCCGAAGGGGTATATTTAAAGTTAGCAGAAGATGAGAAAAATATATTTATATATTATTTATTTCCAAATATTTATACAGTATATATATTACTGAGTATTATTACCAAAAATCATATGCTTATTGTTAAGTATGTCTATGAATGATAATGATAATATATTTTGTCATAGGAAATTTTAGGGGTACATTTTCATCTGTCAACATGTTGAAAGGGTAGATGCTTATTTGTTGAAATGCTGAAGGGTGCATGTTCATCTCTCAGAATGCTGAAGGGGTACATGGTCAGAGAAAGGCTGGGAACCCCTGCTATAGCTGTTACAAAGCATCCTGCCAAGTTTTGAATTAAAAAATTGTAGAGAAAAAAGTTAAAACAGTTTTATATCACCTAGTCCTACACAGCATTTTTGCTTTTCGACTCCGTCCGAAAACCCACATGCGTTCAGCTGTGCTTTGCCGATCGCTAAATAACTCAGTTTGGTTTCGATTTGACTAAGACCAACAGCCATTTTCCATTTCGATACGTAAAAACTTCATAGATGTTTTCATTGCACTAACTGAACTACGAAAAAAAATTATTACACACATTGTACCACGAAAAAACACGCAAAATTTTATTTTCTTTTTTTGCGATTATTCAAACCTGCACATATTTCACATATTTCGCCATTCAGCCTTTTCTGACTTCAATCCTCAACAACCTCTCTGTGAATATCATAACCCAACCCCAACCTCAAAACATAACCCAACCCCAACCTCAAAACATAAACCTACCCCCACCTATTTTCTAGAACCATAAAAATATTTGCGAGGGAGTAAATGAGAGCTTGATTTACATAGAGTAGGTGTTCTTTGTTTGCGAAAATTCCAAATGCATTTTTTGGTTTTTGCTCTGCACTTGATATTTGTGCCGACGTATGAATGTAGTGCATTCTTTTTCATCATGTGCACCTCATCAAATTTCTTTGAGCTCTTTAACAGATGCCAAACTGCAGCCTTGCAAGAGATTTTGACACATTGAACCCAAACAGTAAATTCCCCGACCTGTCAAGTCAAAAGTGAGTGGTACAGCGAATAACCAGGCACCGAAACAGAGTAGGCTAAATAGTTTTTGCTTCAAGTGATCCAGAATAGGTCTTGCGTGGAAAAATTTGTCAAGATTTTCATCTCCTGGGGACAACATGCGCGAATCATTGAAACGACTGCACATCCTTAGTTTTCAAATTTTTCTCGACTCATAAATTTGCGCATTTCATTGGTAATTAGCTGAAAGGCCCATCATAGTTGTGTTAGAGGCAAACTCACATAAAGGCACCTTCAAATGACACATTCAAATTCTTTTTCACAACCTGCATCTATTCTGAAAAGCCTAAGCCCATAGAATCAAAAAGATTTTTTACTGGAGAGGGGACAATAGTGGATATTTTTAATAGGTAGCCAAAAAGATTTCTAAGGGGGGCCAAAAGTGATGAAATTTTATTTTTCACTTTCGAAACTGAAAAAAAACAACCTTCTTTGCAAAATTTGCAATTCGGAAATAACAAATTTGAAAATCTAGGTGGTGACCATGGTCCCCTTGCCTTACCCTTGCGACGCCCTTATGCTAGGCCTGCAAGTTTTTCAACAAAATTTTCTCATATCCATTTGTACATCCTGCACATTGGCTGGAAAAAAAAGAAAAAACTAATAGTTGGATTTTTTTCTACAATCATCACCATACAGGAGCAATGGACTGTCGACTCAGGTGTGTAACGTTTGAATCAAACCAATGCATAGAACAGCATGTTTTTTACATGTTTACAAAAATTAGTGTTCATTTGATAATTGTATCTATTTTGTGCTAAAAAAATTAGCAGCACAATTCTTCGTGCCCTCCCCCCTTTAACGGCCCTAGGCCAAACACTCCCACAAGCATTTAGTCAAAATATCTCATAGGCCTAATAGGTCTAACAAACATTTTCACCGCCAAAACAACACAAGTGGCAGTGCTTCCAGATGAGAAAAAATATTTGAGTCCAAACGTGGCAAATCAAACCCAGACTGCGGGTTCCCGCGACTAAAAATCCATTTCAGTGCTATTTGAAGCATACATTTGAAATGTACAGATCTGTCACTTGTGTCCATAGAAAGCAATGCCTTTTTTGCCAGAGCTTCGGCTATGCTTGGGTTCTAGACAAGGCGCTGTGCTGGGAACGTTAACACCGAGAACGCATTGCAAGCTATCAGCATCTAGAAGTGTTTTTTATAGTAGAAATGTTTCTTAGCACAGTGGCGAATTCTCGAATGGTTGAAAGACACAGATCATAACAGTTCGATATCAGAGAAAAAATCGAAAGCATGATGAAGCACAAAACAAGCTCAAAAACTGTAATTGAAGAAAAAGGTTATAAAAGAAGTACTGTGATCCACTGTGATGAATTCCGTCTGTAGCAAACATTCACGTATTAACAGCCACCCCCATTTGGACCTGATTGTCTCAAACTATGCAAATTATTAAAAATCATCGGTACTTTGCTATGTCTGCAAAACCTTTCGTAGTCTTTAATAGGATTGTGAAAGTTAGTCTTTTGTTTCAGGTATGCTGGATTTTACTATAATATAGAGTCTTGGTGGACTTCCATGAAAAGAAAATCTTTGAAGTATTGGATTCCCAAAAATCCCGTAGCTGAATTCACTAAACAACTGCGATGTTACGTGGATGATGATCACCCTACCTTTAAAAGCAAACTTTCTGATGCTGAGGATTCATGGGAGCTGTTATTTGTAACAAGGTGGAACAAATTTAGTGTTCATCAAAACCTTAAACAAATACGGGCAGTTTTACTTCAATCGCAAGTTAATTGCTGCTGAAATATGTTCAGTTATACAAACAGCATTTTGCGTTTGCAACACATCAGTAATGTTTTTGGCTTAGTAATTCGGTTGTTACATTGCTTTAAGAAAAGTTTTGTGAAGTTTGCATAAACAAAAGAGTTTCATTTGAACTGCCAAATCATCGATTTGACACATTTTTAGAAAAAATGAAGAAATTACAATCGATTTGTCCAATGAAAGTGATGAAGAATCAAAGGACATTTCGTTGGATCCTAATAAACGCCTTCTATACTTGTGCAATAAACCCCACGACGAAACCTCTTTCAAGATAACGTGGAAGAAAAAGAACCATGAGCTTTACTCAATGAAGATTGCTGTTAAATGTACTCTAGGAACTGACATTCAATACTTTTGCATCGCACCTCCCCAACAAGGTAAAGCTTCCTCTGTTCGCATTAGCCTAATTGCTTTCACAGAAGAAACATCAATTGAGGTGATTTTTGTTGTTATAAAGTTGTAACGGGTTTCATACCTGTATTTGTGTTTTTTTCACTGATATGTGGACAAAATCATGCGCACATCAATATGCGTTAAGTGTTTATTGTACGTCTAAATGAAATAGAAGCTTTGAACGAACTGATAAAAATGAAAGTTGTTTTCAAAGTGGTTTTTGATTTTTTTGCTTTGCTCATAGAGCTTATAAGTATGGAGAATAAAACTATAGGACTAGAGGTCTAAAGCCACTCTTCTATAAATGAAAAGGGTGTATCAATAATTTCTTAATAACAAAAACATTCATATTTTTATTTGTTTCATTCCTATTAATTTGACTAATTCTGGAGTCAGAAGACTACATGTATACTACCAAAAAAAATCTAAAGCACAGTTTTACCGTAGCAAGCTAGAGTACAAACATTATACAATAAGAAAACAGACCTGAAACAAATTTATTCAGTTTGGTGAAAACTTTGTGAATTTGCACATGACAAATTTGTAAACAGTAAATGAATAAATGTTCTGAAAGCAATCTATTTGCAAATATTAGGCGAGATGTTATGTGACATCTAAAATGTTAATAAAATTGAAATAAAATTTTCAGAAGTTTTAAAATTATCCACATCTCAGATTCATTCGTCAAAAATGTGCAATTTTGTTTTTTTCTTCCGTTCTTCTGCGTCATCTTTTGGAGGATAAAACGCTACCTTCAAGCTTGACCCAAGAATTGTCTGTCATTTTTATCTTAAAGCAAAATTTTTGTGGCATCATAATTAAACCACCGGTACATGACGTTTACACTGCAATGTTTGCAGAACAACCCAGTTTTCACTCTCTGGATACTTGTGAAGATACATGGAATCACACACTTGACGCAAATATCAATATTCAAAGAAATTGATAATTTCCAAAAGAGTTCCTGAAACTTTTCGCGTTGTTCCTTGGCGTGAACTATTTTATCACCCAGCTATCTATGTTTTTAAATAGCGTCCCAGCATTCAGTGTTTAATTTTATAAACGCTCCCTTGACTTGTCTACTTTCCGTACGTAATCATTACCTTATGCATTCTACCAACGCTCTCTTTGAGCCATGACGACGTTGTGTTAGTCTCTTGCGTTGCTCCACATTTGGCATCAGGTAGTTCTATAGTTCCAGTGAAAACCACTTCGTTCAGATGTACTTCTTGCGTTTTACTTGCCGCATCGTGCATTCTGATTTATTTAGTCTTGGGTTTCCTTGCTTTCCGTCTTCCTGCTTTAACCTTTCAATTTTTCACCCAAAAGCATTGCTCGCAGATTTCAGGACTAAGGATACGTAGTGTTACGTGAAACCGATTTCCTATTTCAAAAAATATCCTAATGGGTTTAAACTTTTCCACCTCTGTGGAGACTGGTTACTTGAATACAGATATGTGCAGGTTTGAATAATCGCAAAAAGATGAAAGCAGAGACTATTTGGTTGATACCTCGAAAGCTTACAGCTTGAATAAGAGCATAGATTTTCTTCTACAGTAAAGAATCAAAAGATCTGATGAGATGTGAGGTGACATTTATAAAATAGGAATATGATGTTCAGTCGTTGCAACACCACACTGTCACATTCCATTGTAGCAGCTATGCACATTGGATCTACTGTGGCTCAAGGTGCAGCACACACAAGACTGCGGTTGCATGTGTATGAAAAACGTGCGAATGCCAGCTTTGGAATAAGTGAGATATCTCAGAGCGGAGCTGGCAAGAACTCAACAAAACAACAGCGGGCAGTGACTTCGAAACGTTGGAGCATTTAAAAAAATGAATTGTGATATATATAGTTGGAAAGATTGATAAGTTGGGGAACAAAGGCATAAGGGCAAGAAGAACAAGGTCCAACAAGCGTGTTACAGAAAGAAACAGGAATATGAAGCTGAAAACACAGACAAGACCCTACATCATTCAAGATATTCTCATGAAACGTGTACCTAAGACAGTCATTGATAAGCATGGAAACAGCAGCAGTCTAGAATTGAAGGACTCCTCGTTGCCTACAGCAATACGATTGCATCATTGCTGGATACCAACAACACCCGTTGAACTTTACATTGCATCCCCAGGAAAGTATGTGTTCTGCCTTGTCAAATTTTGGAAGTGCCAAAAAGCTGTCCAGTTTGACTCATGAGGCAAATGCACTGCTGGAACTATTTTGCCTTCAACAAATCGCATTTAGTTAAAGGCAAAATAACTCCATCAGTGATTTTGCCTCGTGAGGCAAAATAAATTACATGGTTTCACATGGGAGAATCAGGACTGGATCGGACTGATGATTTTCCAAAATTTTGTGGATCAGGACTGGATCGGATTCAAATTTTTCGGATCAGGATTGGACACTGACAATTTTCACTGCGCGCCCATCTCTGGTAGTTCCTGGTGCCTTGTTTCATTCCTCTTCAGTATCCACTGCGTGTACCAACTAGCTCCTACCCCGTAAAGCGTTATTCATAAGCATTGCTGTATCCTTATCTTCGTTTTAAGTGATGTTGGAAGTACCTTGTGTCTGAGACAAGCACTTGAATAAAAATATAAGATATCTAACTCAGCTAAGTCATGACGTTTACTGATACACGTAGGCGAAAAATATTACCAGAATTTAAGTGACTGATACTCAGGTCGCTTTTTGTCAATTTTACCAATAATAAGCTATTGGAATATGAATAGTGTTGAAGCAATAGTGAACACTGTACCCACACATTGCGAAACATATTGTAGCAAATTCGTAAGACAGTTATACTTAAAATCAGTTCTCGATTAGCACCGATACCATATTGAGCGCCAAAAAGTCGTATCTGAACTTTCTTGAAAAGGTTGTACAACATGACTGGCGGCTTGATTTAACAATCGAAATCTTTGTTTTTGCATTACAAGTGGCAAGAGACGGGTAATATTTGCTAATTATCTATCATGTCTAGCAAGTTTCAGATGAGTGAATTTGCCTCATTTTCACAAATTTTCCTATAATTGTGCTGGCGTGTTTGGTAGATTTTCGTTGGATTTCGTAAAACCTGTTCGTCATGGCAAGTTGTGAATATTGCAAAGTTTGAGATCCCTTAATTTTCGGGAGAATAACGTAGCTTAGTAACAAAATCATGCAAGAGGTCTCTAAATGATCTAAACTTTCAAATTGTCTTTAAACACGTGAAATACCACGAAAAGAATATTATGCTCTTTTGACCGGACTTCATCTAATGTGCACTGTTGTTGATGAGTAGTTTCCAATGTTTGTAAGTGGGTTTGTAAATGGGTTACAGGAGACAGGTGCTTGCAGTTGTTTGATTTGAGAATAAACAAAATTCAGTCTCTTTTCAGCTTCAACCACACTATGAATTAAGCTGCATTCATTAATATTGACACGCTTATTCACCAACTGCAACAAATCATGAAGGTCGCGCAGTGTTGGTCAGTAGTCTGCAGACAGTCTCAACCATTCCCGTCACACAATGTATAACATAGACAGGGGTGGGCAAAATGGCCGTTGTTCCTTTTTTGCAATATGACCTGGGCCCCAACCGCAAGAGGGAGATTTTTGTTTCTTTTTCTTAAATCAAACTAGGCAGGTTCGTGGATTTTTGAAGTTCCTGAACGGTTACTGATGGCTGTGCTTTCGATCATTTGGTTGCTATTGCAAACCTGTAGACAGCTCACGCAAGCCACGAAAAGACCAATTTAGCACGTTTAGCAAAATCTGCCAGTGCCAGCAAAATGCTTAGGTTGCTGGTCCGGGCTAACACCACATAAATTTGAGCAGAAGCCAATCCTCTGTTACAAATTTTAGCTTCTGTATTGTTGACTGTGGTGTGGCGTCGTGGGTCGTGGTTTTAAATTGGTTATAGGCTGATTATCACCTGTGTCAGCTGGCTTGGATAGAAGCAGATCCACCGCCAGATCAACAGCACTGGGTATATCTGTAAGCTTTTTGGGAGGCTTCGTAGTAGCATATAATGAACTGGTAAATGGCTTCCTCGGAAAGGTTAAAACTCGAGTGTGGAGGTTTTAACTGTGAATTTGGGAGATCAGCCCACCTGCTCCCACATCTGTTTAACAGTGTCACCGCTTTTTCATGACGTGGACAAGTAGGATTGATGTTTTTTTCTTCATATCAACAGTCCAAAGTCAAAATATTAGAAACGGTATTTCACATATTTTGACTTGAACCAGAATTACCTATGATTGTAGTTTTACCTTCAGTAGTAGCGTTAAATGCTTTTCTGGGCAGTGTGCTTTAAGGCCTAGTGTAAATCTATCAGGCGATTATGAGATCGTTTTTCACGATAGCCAGCAAAGCTACCAAAAATGGAAGTATTGTCCTGGCAAATACCTTTTATTCACATGTTGTTTTTGAATTGTCGCTTCAGCAATAAATACGTTTTTCATGTACATGTAAATGCACAAGCTTGTCTTGGAAACGTGATCGTCATTTAGCTTTTTATATGAGTCCTATCGTGGGACATGAGTTGTCACTTCCAAGTGTAAGAAGAACCATTCTACCTTTAGCGAGGTGGGGAACACATTTCAGACATTGTTAATTTTATAAGCTGCGGGTGGTCAAAACAGTGTCATACTTTAGCGCGCAGCATGCTTTAGGGTTGAGATCACCAAACATTTTTCCTCGAGGACCACATATTACACAACAGTTCGAGGGCCGGACGTCTTGCCTAATGTGCCTGTTTTGGGAATATGTTGCATTCTACCAATTTAGCAAGTTTTTCGTGAATATAATAATTTTTCATTATTGGCAAAATGTCTTTGCTACAGGATAAAAATGATTCCGCGGGTCGAATTGAATCGTTTTGTGTGCGGGATTTGACCCGCGGACCGTAGTTTAGAGACCCCTGTTTTAGGATGTATTTTACAAATGCTTTTTGTAGATATAAAAGATTGTTTGTGACCTGCGTTTTTTTCGCTGAGACGCATCAGTTTGCCATCTTCTTTGTTTTTCATCTTATCATACCGTGCGAACGCCTGCCTGCTTTGCCTCCAGATATTACTGGTTTGCACCAGCTTTACCTGAGCTTCCCTTATACAGCTCGCCATCACTGTACAATACTGTTAAGATTTAATTTGCTTGCGCATTTGTCAAGATCATATTCTTTGAACGTCACTTGTTTTTCAAACTTTGTATTGGGCATTGGGTCCCAACAATTCGCTATCAGGAATTTTTCGAAATGTCAAAACGCTTTCTTTGAGTTTTATTCAGCAATTGAGCGTTTTTCTTATTTTTTACAGATTTTTATGAAGAAATGTGTTGTTTTTAAACAATTTACAAAGACAGAAAATTGTCCATTATGTCAGTGCATCACATTTGGTTTGTCTAATGTGCGGTAGTTTGGATAAATTTTCTTCACACATCAATACGTTTCAGGTGGAACTGGCAAAGGCAGAGAAGAGCAGAAAAGCAGAGAAGAGCAGAAAAGCAGAGAAGAGCAGAAAAGCAGAGAAGAGCAGAAAAGCAGAGAAGAGCAGATGAGTGATCAAACGCAAGGTGTGAAATTGGAACGTACGATTTTTCCAGAAATGTCTACACAAACTTGCTTTGCTAAAAATTCTAGGTTAAACCAATTAGAAAAGTTTCTCAACAAAAATCATGATTTTTTACAATCTGATTTGAATGCAGTGAATGTAAAATCGCAATTAGTATTTTCGTGTGTGTTGTGAAATAAGGATGTATTTGATTTTTCGCAAGCTTTACCCATGATTTTAATAACAAATAGAAGCATGCTACACGTTAAATTCAGCTACTACTCAACAGTATGGATCGTCATTTGAGTGTCTGTAGCTTATTGTATTGCTGGGTACATTTTCATGAAATTGTGTGATACTACAAATGTCATGGACACGTTTATTTTAGCGTGTAGTTAACTGATTGCATTGTGGATCACCGTCAAAGTGTTACAGTTGGTTAAGCACGCCAATACCATCAAAATTAATAGGGTGGGTTCGATTCCCGGTTGGTTCATAACCGATGCATCGTGTTCGGCGTTAATGGGTGGGTGGAAATAGAGGGATCACACGGGATGCTGTGATGTTTTTGCCTTGGCGTCTTTACATCAACTTCATAGGAAAAAAACATCGATCAGCTGACTGCCAAATTGCATAGCGGGGTCTTGCTGGCTACATATTGTTTGAAATGAAATCCACATCAACAGCCATTGTCAGAGAATTTTTTGTACATATTTGTTGCAGATTTAGTGAATAATCGCTTGTTATTCAAATAGGTCCTAAGTACGAAATAGCGATCGGAAAAGTCGAAAAATTGGCTCTTGGTTCATATGCAATGGTGAGCTCGGTGAGTACAGCTTTATTTACTAATCAACAAAACAGAAGCTTTCAAAAAGTTTTAATGTTTGCGTAATAAAAAACTCTACCACTTGCAATAAGCTTGATGAAGCACTTTCCATTCCTCCAGTTGTTAATACTTCCATGTTTTCTATTGTTGTCACTCTTAGCAACAGCAGCAAATATCATAACTTTCGATATTTTCTTCTTTGCAATCGCTGACATCAGGAACTTGACATTTTTATGTTTAAACATGTCTGACTTCATTTAATCATAAAGCTATTATTATTTAGAACACTTGCATTATCAGGGAAAGTAAACATTGATCATATGTTTTGAAAACGTTTGTTGCGTCCAAGCAATTCCTCTGGTCGAGTTTCGCGCATTCTTCACGCGTTGATTAGTGCAGCGCCTGCGAGCGAAGAAAAATGTTGATAGCAGCTCGCCACGTGGTCTTGGCTTTCGAATTGTGATGCGCGTTGTCGTGCAGTCGAAGTTCTTTCGGCTTGTAACATTCCGTGGTTTCTGATCGAATTTGTTTTCGCCAGGAATTTATTCGTAACTGCTTGGCCCTGGTGCGGACATTTTTCTAAAAGCTTGTTTTCCTTAAATCTGTGACTAGTTGTTTATCGACTCTCCATGCTTTATCGGCAACTATCAGTGAACGTAACGCCGTAAGGTAATACAACAGCTTTCTGGGACTGGTCGCAAGTTTTCGGAGACAGGATTTTTTGAGTACCAGGCTTATATCGAACTCTATCTCAGTAGAAACC
>JGI24158J21664_10004922_pt1 | contig 17329 bp, 5 predicted proteins | sample Ectturendosymbi3_FD_21664 | JGI IMG/M metagenome (IMG submission 21664)
TCCATACCAGAAGACCTGGAAGTGACGTGGCAACGGTGGGTTCAGGCCTTGCCAAAGCTCGAAGATATTACCGTACCGCGATGCTTCACACCTCTCGAAAACGCAGGTTCAATCGAGCTGCATTGTTTTAGCGACGCTTGCGAAACTGGGTGCGGTGCTGTGTGCTGCACCGCCAAAAGCCATAGTAGAAGAAACCTTTCCCGACGGAGACGGAACGGTGAGACGAGCACGAGTACGAACGGCTTCAACAGAGTACATACGTGATGTACGAAAGCTATGCTCACTGGAAGCTAGCGATTGAGCGACTGTCTCTCGATTTGGTCGTTGTTATTGTTTACTTCGTTTTAAGTTCATGGCGTCGTCTCAGGCAGCGACGTAAACGTGATGTTTTGTTGGGAAATACGTAATGGTAGTCGCCGTCTACAACTATCGCCTAGTATGTGTGTTCTTACCTGCTTCCTTCTTTCTGCATTTTCCTGTGGTCTATTAATGCACCACGTAACTCGATCCCGTGAAGTGCTTGTTTAGATGATGCTAGTATCATTGCGTTCCTGTCGACGCACGACGTACAGTTCATCGTCGGCGTAAGTTTACGTTTTTTGATGGCAGCGTTCTCTAACGTACGTGAAATGATCGCTCGCTGCATTGTCCCCTTGTTTATTTTGTCTGTTGTCTTGCAGGTAATACACGGCGCGACTCATTATCTGTCTGTTGTTACGCAAGTAATTTGCTGCGTTTTCCGTCGTCATTGCTTTATCTGCAAAGTGTTTGAAATGACTATTCCTTAGCACAGTCATTTGCGGCCGGTGTGTTACGTCCAAGCAATTCCTCTAGTCGAGTTTCGTGCATTCCTCACGCGTTGATTGGTGCAGCGCCTGCCAGCCGAAGAAAACTGTTGATAGCATCTCGCCGCGTGGTCTTTGCTTTCGAATTGTGATGCGCGTTGTCGTGCAGTCGAAGTTCTTTCGGCTTGTAGCATTCCGTTGTTCCTGATCGAATTTGTTTTCGCCAGGAATTTATTCGTAACTGCTTGGCCCTTGTACGGACATTTTTCTAAAAGCTTGTTTTCCTTAAATCTGTGACTAGTTGTTTATCGACTGGCCGTGCTTTATCGGCATCTATTCGTGAACGTAACGCCGCAAGGTAATACAACACCTTTCTGAGACTGGTCGCAAGTTTTCGGAGACAGGATTTTTTGAGTACCAGGCTTATATCGAACTCTATCTCAGTAGAAACCAGGATCTCCTCCTGGGTGCTACAACGTTGATCAATAGAAATGCAAACAAATCAGCCGTTATCATCATCCATGAATTTATTGGGCACCATTTTGTTGATTCAATTGGAGTAGATGGTTGAAAAATGCTTTGTTTTAGCTTCATTTTAGCACAACAATTAAGAAGAATAACATGCTTAAATACAAAAAATTCAGAAGAACCCCACTTTTATCATATTTGTCACATTCCAACACAGTTTTAGGTTTGTATAAATTACACTATCATGAAACTTACTGAAGTATGCAAAACACTTTGCCAACGACTAAGTTGAAGAGTAAAGATATTGTTTTTGCTGTTCGTTCTAAGTAACCAGAATTTCAGTTGATAAACAACAGTGGCGTGCAGAGTGGGGGACCGGGGCGACTGCACCGAGCATCCAAGGCAGGGGCATCCAAGGCAGTGGGCATCCAAGGCAGGGGGCATCCAAGGCAGGGGGCATCCAAAGAGTGAAATTACAAAAATTAAAATCCTGTAACAAGACGATTTATCCTATCGTAAGGCTACTAACATATGTTGCATTTAATTTAATTTTTTTGAAACTTGTTTTGTTTTGTCAACACTAGTTCTTACTTATTCAAATGCCAGTAATTCTTACATTCTTCAACACCAGGGACACACACTCCTGGTGTAAGGCGCACACCCAACCGAACTGGTAGTGACGGGACGTTTCGAGATCGTGCGATCAAAGGAAAATAACAAAAGACGATTGAAAAATAATTTTGGACGTTTAATTGATTTTCTGAGCCAAATTTCAAAACTGTCCTATTTCAACTTGCTTGATTTTACGGACGTTTTGATGCATCACCAGCTTCCTGTTTCATTTTTTGATGTTTCAACCCTGGGTGTGCGCTAACACAGCCGCACACCTGTGCTTGCAATGTGTGCATCATTTCGAGCTTCGTTATTAGGCCTAATTGGCAGTTCAGGTGGATTGATATAACAGCCGCGTAATAAAAACGAAAGTTTTCTTGCATGGGCTATAGTTTATACGCATTCTCGATTCTTGTGTAGTTTAGCAAGTTTCAAACTGTCAATCCTGGGTGTGCGGCAGTGGTGGAGGAACCTTTTTTAAAAGTGGGAGGTCACAAGTGCATGTCACACAACCAGGGTTTCAGAGTCGTAAAGAGTCGGAGGTTTTTGGTGGAGTCGGAGTCGGATTTTTTTGTCCGACTCTGACTCCCGAAGTCCAATTGGATCATTTTTTACATCACACTCATAAGTTGGGAATTCCTATTGAAATGGTACAATTTCTTATGAACTTTTTGTTGAAACAGATAATTCTTGTTGTGTACCACGATTTATATCATTCTTGACAGCCAAACTTCATTCACTTTATGTTAAGGAGTCGGCGTTGGAAATTTTGGTAAGGTCGGAGTCGCAGTTGCAGTCAGAGTCGGACATTTTACCTTCGACTCCGCAACCCTGCAAACAAATGGAAATTAGTTTCATTAACCGGTTTACATGAACAAAAGACCCAATACTATTTGTGTTGCTTAAGCCAATTTAAGCAAAATTCAACATTAAAAAGTGGGGGACCATGTAACCCTGAAACAAAATTGGGTTTTCAACAAGCACTGCTCGGTTTTCTGCTGAGTGGGTGAAAGCGGGAATGAAAATCAACACTAAAGTACAGAGGTATAGTACCTCTTTAGAAACCCAAGTCACTGTACGTTGCAATACACTGCAACAGTTCGAGAAGTTCAAGTACCTTGGGGTGATATTCACGAGTGACGGAAGACGGAACAAGGGAATGATACATGGATTGGCAAAGGAAGCGCAGCCCTGTTTGAGCTTCATCGTTCTGTGGTCACAAAAGAGAAGCTTTCAAGACCGCAAAGCTTTCAGTTTTTAAACCTGTCTTTGTTGCGATCGTCACCTGTGGTCATGAACCTTGGGTAATGGCTGAAATAATATTATTCCAAGTACACGTGGGAGAGATAGGATATTTGCAAAGAGTCTACATTGTGGCTCTTTGCGACAAAGTGCGCAGCTGTGAAATTCGTAATGCCATGAATCCCTATCCAGTTGTAATCCGAATAGAGAAATCGTAGGTACGATGTTTCGGTCATGTGACCGGAACGTCCTAGGAAAGAATGGCGAAGCAACCCTGCAGGTTTCATGGACGGGAAAGCGACCTAGAAGTAGACCAAAGGCAAGGTGGCGTGATTAAATCTCCGATCTTGCTTGATTCCGTCCTGAGGCAAAGACAGCCTATCTGTCTCAAGTTGTTAAAAACCGAAAACCTTAAGATATTTCGAGTCCTTCTTGGACCAACCCTCCTCAAAGCAAAAGCGGGTATGAAATTTATTGAAAACTTTTCACTCATTTTTATCCATGATGCATCAATTCACTGTGTACGTTTCACTTTTATTCGTGAAAAAACAATTCATTGTACACGGCTTACGTTTCAGAAAGACAAACCGTCGCACAACGATCCACCTCCCACCGGTTCTGATTGCCCTTCTACGAGCACGCAATCAGATGAAGGCAAGTTGAATTATCTAGGAAATGTTTAGATATTATTCAGGTGTCGCATTTTGCTTCGTCAAAATTACTTCATTGCTTTTCTAACTTTGCTTTTGGTTCAAAGGCCAACTAAGAAAGCATTTTAAGTTATTGATAAATCATTGGATCATCAAATGCATTTAACTTTGCTTTATATTTTGCATTACATTTAAAAGTTCAATATCTCCAAAACAACTTGTAGCTTGACATGCCTAAGCTCACATTTTGTGGTTAATAAATTCTGTTCAGTGTTCAAAACACAGTTCCTTTATACATGTATAAAAAAGGGTTGCTTCGTCCAGATGAAACAAAATGCCCAAGTTCTCATAAAAATGTGCCAAATTACTTCAAAATATGCCAAACCAGCCATATGGACCAATGCTATCGGTTTTCAAGCAGTCAAATGCGGTATGGCAAATATGTAATGTTGTTTCAGAACCAAACCTATAAATAATGCATCCAAATTTAATAAATTATTGTTAATCTCAAAATTTACCAGTTCCTTTTATAAAAATTGCTTAAGAAATAATACCTACAAATAATTGAAACAATAAAATACAAGTTCAAAACAAACATGCACATTGACATATATTTCATTCTTTTTGAATCTTCTACATAAAAGTCTGATATGGTAGAATTGTCAAAATTCCACAAAATGCCTATTACAAAATGCAGTCAGAGAAAACCCGTTAGGCTTTTCTGGTTCAATGGATCAATTACGCCAACCGTTACTTACAATATGCCAAATTGCTTTCTACATGCCAAGCGGGTTCAGTAAAAACCCTATAGCTTGGCGCAAAGCAGCTAGGTTTTCAACAATGACTAACAACGATATGTTTTCACCAACAGCATGAAAATTGCCAAGAACATGCCAAACTATGACGTACAGGCCAAGCAGCACTTTCTCACCTTAAAAAATGGTAAATGTCATAAATTTACCTTATAGAAGATCGAGACTTCATACGCTATTGACCAAAAAGTGTGTGTTGGTATCCAGCATGGCCTGTTCACAACAACGACGCAGAGAACGGCACAATAGCTGTTACGTATCCCAGTGACGCATCTTGAGCTTCTACACCTTTTCGCAGGAGATGTGCAGTAGTTCATTGTAGTTCATTGCTATATATTCATTAATGTCCTATCATTGCAGCACAGTTGAACATCAGGCGTAGATAACATTTGTTATTTCTTGCCAAATGTTTGGAAGTTTTTGCACAAAATTATCGCTCTTTGCACAAAAGTGGGATTTAATACGACAGCTTAGAGAGGTAATTGAAATTGTGGCAGGTATTTTAAGACCCAAATATTGTTTCCATAGGTATAAATTTATCAGTAAATGGACATGTCCAAATATTTCGTGAACGCAAAGATTGTTTTGTTACAAATAAAAATTTTGCATGATTCATTTCTCGCCTAATCTAAATCATTCACAGTTGCAAGGAGGTCAATGGCCTATTGAAAAATTGCACATACATTTACTGCAACATAAGTATGAACAGCTCACACCATACTTGAGCATTGCAAATTCCATCTCAAGGTACTGCGGCGCCTACGTTGAGAATAACTTCCTTACATTTACTAATGAATGCAGCATGTATTTACAGTCTGATCTATATGTTATTTTTTGGTTTATACTTTGAAGTTACGAATTACCGTTGTACATGCAAAGTTAAAAACGCCTATAAACAAAAAATTCCAAACATGAAACTATTATTAAACGTAAGAGTGGAAGCAACATGAAACATTTTCAGAACGTTAAATACCTGCGATAAGATGGTTTATAGAAGTTTTGATATGTTATTTATAGGTCTGCACGTGCAGTGCAATATCGCTGAGCTCACAGTTCGTTCGGTCTGTTTTGCAAGTTCATGAAATATTGGCAGTGTGAATGTGGACATTTTTCACATGCAATTTCTGCTTAGGGATCCCGATTTCACCCTCTCAACTTGATAAGCTGCCTCTGTTTCGAACAACTATAGTAATATGCAAATTATTTTACGATCTAGGACTTTGAAAATTTTTCATGCCGATAATCTAGGGTTAGTTAAAGTCTGGCCTCCGAAGGAAAAAAACGTTTACTTCCGAATGGAACAAGTTTTTAGAATACTCCACAGAACGTGAGTTAAAGAGCAAGAGCACACGAGCACAAGTGCGTTCATGCTCACAGCGTGAGAAGAAAAATGCAAAAAATAATTGAATTGCTTCAAAAAATAATTTTTTTTATACTTTCATTTCTGAATTGCAGACTTTTCGCATTTGAATTCGTATCAAGCGTTGCAACAAAACCAAACGTTGTATGTGACCCAGTTTGTTAACTTCACTTCCGGCATGTCCTGACTAATCGACATCAAACCAAACTGGATCAAATTTCAACAACCTGTTTCTTCATGAAATTAACAGATTCACATTTTTTAATAATGTGTACATCACTTTCAAAAATGAACGTATTGCTTATGTGTCTGGATTATTTTGTATGAAAGCATTTTACGATTTTTTCAAAAAATACGTAAAACGTAAACATCTTTCAACCAAAAGCATGGTTTCGCCCCGCCGTTAAAGAGATTGTCTTTTGTGTTTTTAAAGTAAAATAATGGAGATTTGATTTGTTTGCTTTCTGATTATCTTGTTTCCTTTTTTCAAATTCAATGCCAGTACACCTGGGAAACGTTATTGAAAATTGCTTTCATGCGAAACAATCAGAAACGATATATTTTTCAATAGTTCTTAAGTGACACTGCATTGCAAACAGGACTTTTTGTATTTTCGCAAATTACAACCAAAGCGCTATTTTGCCTTGAAGATACAATCTTCAAGTTCGGATAATTCTCTTCATAAAGGCATTCGCCAATACTGCTAATGTCTTGCAACGTCAATGCTGCTATTGCTATATTTTCATGGTTATCAAAAAATTGATGTTAGTAGTTAGTGGAACAATGAATCTCGACATTTTTGAGACAAGGTAAGAAGAAAAAGCACTTATTTGAAAATCTCGGATATTCAAAAATTTCAATGCATGAAATTTCTTGAAGACCTGAATGCACGAGATTACTAAAAACTTGACCAAATTCACTGAATCAAAATCAGTATTTTCACAGTCTGGATAACCTTTGGTAAAATTATTCAAACGGCTTCACCTGAAAACCCCTTCAATGTTTTCTGATCCCAAGGGAAAAAGCTGTGTTTGTTGGTAATCTTTCTCAAAAACAAGTTGATCAAGCATTTTGGAAAAATATTTCATACCTCTTGTTTGTAAAGCTATAGGCACAGTTATTTTATTTGTTTATTTCAGCGAAACAGCCCTTTCTTTTCCACCGAGATATTGTTTAATTTGCTCGAATACAAATAAGAAGTGAACCTTGTTACGAGATCAGTGAACATCTGACTTTTGTATCCGCACAGATTGCAAAGGATCTGATTAAAGTTTTAACAGTTTCAGGATTTTTATGCATGTTGAATGGAAATAATAACGTGTTTCATTAAAACTTGTATAATTTGCAGAAACAACCTCTACCGCTGCAACCTCGCAAGGAACCAAGCACGATTTGGTATGTCAAGCAACACGAAGTAATTTCACATTCATTTGTAGCATACCTCCATGAACTAGATTAACACACAATGCACAAAATGAAGACATTCTCGGAAGTAACCAGAAGTGCCATCATATAGGTCTGTGCTCCAACAGTGTATAACTACCGACAGCGATAACAGACACTTTTTACTCATGAAGACTTTACGTAACTCAATCAACACGTGCACTGTAAAAGAAGATGTACATTTGTACTTTTGAAAATATTCGTGCACATGAAACTCTATAGGCCTATGCCTTTTTAGTTCTGCCCTATACAAAAATAATATTGAAATCTCACTTTAACCACAACTTTGAGTAGCTTATGTTATTCATCAGAATCACTATCCTGAGGTAACTGAAGATACTCTTCATATTTATTTATCTAAATAATCATCATTGTTTACCGCCTGTCTCCCCCAATAACTGCTGTTGCAGACAATTCAACGATATGTCTACTATCAAATATCTACCATAAGCTTGCATGCCTACATAAAAACAAAAAAGTGGTTCATGCTGCCAAACATCACCACACAGACTTGCACGCATACCAACAACACTTTCCTTATGTTAGGCCTGTGTAACTAGCCTAAACGCTCAGATGAATTAATCGGTTACTTTTCAAACCTTATCTCTTCACGAACTATGATATAGACAAAACCATGTCATATTTATTCAAACACATATCCAACCATTTATGCAGAACAAAATTACCGACCAGATTACTTCACTCTAAAACTGACAAACCACTACAGCACACGAGATCTACTAAAGTAGTCAGGAACACCCACCAGTTAAGCATATAATAAAACTAAAAAATATGATGTGTTGGAGATGTTTTGAGATGTGCATTAGAGAGTCAAATTTATTTTTCAGTGATCAGCCAGAATCTCCCCATATTAGTTTCACTGGAGCCACGTGATGTGAAGAAGACAACATTCTCTTCGTTACAAAATTTCAATCGAAATCAACATCAAGATACGTCAAGAGTTAGGAGCCATGCACAAAATTAAATTTTGGATATTTGCGCTTGGATTCAATATTCCGTTTGAATTGTTTTTTTAGTGCTGGTGTTTTGTATTTTCGATTTAATTTTGCACACGTGGTGATTATTTTTCTTGTTACTCGATTCAGGACTATATCCTTCAATACGTAATGTATGGAAAAGAGTCCGTTAACAGTAACGACTCAACCAATACAGATGTTAAGGAGACAGATAGTTTGCCTAATGAACAAGAATTAAAATTATTTTAATCGATTACATAATCGTTGTTGAACATATTGTTGCGACGCTTCGTATCACGTTTTGTGTAAATTTGTTTCCTAGGAAAGCAGATCAAGAAACAATAGCGATCAATAGAAATACAGTAGCAGCAAACAAGTTCGTTCGTCTATTTTATGCAACCAGACCTTTCCGTATTTTGGTTCACCTTTAGATGTTTCATTCCATCACTAGTTTGTAAGTATTTATCATTTTTATACCCTGATAATTTCTGCGGAGGGTCGTGGGAGCAACAGTCCCAGGAGGACTAAAAATACCTCACGGTTTTTACCAACCATAGATAGCTCTGCTGGTTACATACCAAGACAGGACCCGGCAAGGTCGGAGATGTAGTCACTCCACCTGGTCCTTAGACGACTTCTGGACCACTGTAGGTAGCACTCGCCATTTGCTTAATTTTGCTTTTAGTGTTTGACATCGCATTATGATTATTGTAAATATTTTAGTGACTTTATATTTGAAACATTTGATTTTAAAATCTTGTTTTGTCCCTTCCGTGCATTCTTACAGTTTTTTACTGCTCACGAAAGGTTCAATGCGGCATCTTCAAGATTTGGAATGGTTGAAAATCAGTGACTTACTAAATTGGTTACCTGGCCACATAAATCGTGGAATATCACTGGAGGGCCGCAAAAATAAATAATTTTTTCTAAAATTTTTACCCACGTCTTCCTACGGAAAAATAAGGAGTGAACTATAAGGTGTGAGAGATGCTTCTCTTGACTGTGTAAATATCTGCTTATCACGGAGTTTTACTTTGACGCAATGTTTTTCTCTATCGTGGGTAGCGAAAACTTTGTTGTGTAGCAGCGCGGCTGGCTGCTACATGTAGTGCTTAAAAAATAACATCGCCAGTGGCACGAAAGTCACTGGAAGCTTCCTTTGGCCGAGTGCTGTGGCGCGCAAACGGAGCACTTTAGTTGCGGGCAGTATGTTGACGCGAGCCGTATAGCCGTATGACGCGAGCCGCCCACGGGGTTCCGCACCCTGACATATCAGAACCTTATGTCAACCGTTCTTTGTTGCTACTGTTCAACTTTCAGAACATTCTCTACTGAATATTGTCCTTTGCTTTTTGCCGCGTAGTTGTCATTCATCTAACAAGAGTTTTGAGCATTACGTAGAAAAACGCAACTATTTTGCTTGAGAATTTGAAATGCTCTTTTTTTTGTATCCAAGTTGCTAAGTATAGCAAACTCACCAAATGCAAACACTGCTTTACAAAATGTTACGAATGTTTTAATTCAATTAACCACAGTGTACGCAACGACTACATCGTATGCGATTTTGTATGAAACTCCAACAATCGCCCTGAACACTCCTCTGCAGTTTCGTGTCCACTACGCGACTAACCATTGGTTGCCTCAAAATCTGATCATTTCGTTTGCAAGCTCTGTACCAGCTATGTCCAACCCGTGGCCCAGTCGAAGTTTTTTTTGCGACCCAACTTAGGTTTTCGCTGTAGCATAAATAGTCTATATACTGACAACTTATCCGCATTTTGATAATTTTCAATTTAACACTTTTAATGTAGGTAGTCCTGAGTGCCACATTATCATGTCCGTACTGCATGCTGGGATCTTTCACTGTGTCCACTGACATTTTGCAAAAAATGACAAAAATACCCCTAAAAATCAACAAATTCTTCTATGAGCCCCCTAAAAAATTTTCACAAGTTTTTCTGTAAATTTTTTGCAATCTTTGGGTCTTGGCCCACATTTGTCATGTCGAGTGCATTTTTTAACGTGTTCGTATGTTTTTCTACATATTTTTGAATACACCCACCGCTTTTTTGGGCTACACCGCTTTTGAGGTTTTCCCTTGGTTTCAGGTCCGAAATTATGACACAAATTCATCGCCAATACCTCAAAACATGCGCGGTGAAAATACCTTGCGGGTGGACGTAAGTTTAGCGGTTCGTGAGTTATCACAAAAATCGCGGAACAATGTCGATGACTCGATATAAAGGCTGCTGCGGTCCCTAAAGGGTTTTAATAGTCTAGAGTATGTCATTCAATGTGCAGCCCTAGTTGAGATAGTGACATAAGTTTGGCTCAGTGAACAACTTCGGTTGGACATAGCTGCTCTAAACGATGCTTGTATCGAAGAATAAGAAACATACCGAATTCGGTGAAAAAAACATTCGGTTCGAAGTAAAGTCAACACTGAACTTATCAGATTTGTGAACCTTCCCACGTGTATGTTTTACATTTATATGTTCAACCTCATCTTAGCTTTTTCAGCTACAACCAACTTAACTACGATCAGTAAGAACTATCTTGCGCTCTAACCGCGCGTATACACCAGTTGGTAACTCCGTTTTCCGTTTGCCTTACTGTTAAATACATGAAAAGTCTTGATACGCCTTGAAAAGCCCAGATGCTTAGCCCAATACTGTAAGATTTTTGAAAATGTACATTTTTGCTTGTAGTTGTTAATATGCATTTCCAGTAGATCTTGTTTTATTTCAGCCGCGTTTGTTTACGTTGCCCTCTGCTTTCTTTGTGAATATTAAACTATTCTCTGCTCAGCATGGCCGACCCTAGACTGTTTCTTCACAGCTTAGCGCGCCAGTGAAAAGATTTTCGGAAATTGTTTGTCTCTGTTCACGTTTTTTGATTGTCGGTTTAAATCCTTACTTTCGAGGCATCTTACAAACTGGTTGAAAAGCCTTGTTTTTGGTTTCTACAAATCTGCAGTGCAGTTGGAACGAGAAACATGCAGAGGGTTGCATGGAAACAACTGTTGGTCACTTTTCTTTCTTGCTTTTCTATTACGATAGATATTTTAAAGCATAACATATGCTTTCAAATTAACATGTTTCAACACACGCCACGAGAAAGTTTACCAGGCCGCCCATTGCATTCTTAAACGCTGTCTGCAAACGAGCCACGTTAAGTCGTCGAAACAAAAACAAACGATAAATTAACTGCCTAAAACTCGGAAAATTCTTGCCACAGTCTCAGCTTTTACTCTGAAGAAATATATACAGGACCTGATTTACCAATAGGCTATGTAAGCCTAGATCCTCACGATCCAAGGGGGGCTCCAACAAACTGTGGTACAGTACGTATATAAAGTCAGCTGCCGGTTTATGATCATTTCGATAAACATTCGTCAAAAATGTATGTCTTAATCATTCATGAAATTTAGTTTTATTCAACAAATCAGATTTCGTGTTGATAGCGCCAGAGTCTTCCAACGACTTTTCATGAATCTTCACACGACCATTGGTCAAACAGTATGCCAACTATTGTGTCCTCAAAGCACGCGGGCTGCGTCTTGCTTTTGCTGAATCGTACCGATTGTTACGTGTGAATCAGGCGAAAGTACTTGTGGCTGTTCGTGTTTGAAATGCACCTGATCAGTGGCATAACTGACGGTGAGCAGGGGTGCTAACCGCCCTCCCTGAAAAGCTAGATGCACAAACCAGGCCCCACCTACCTTGTATTTTAGTATTAACTATTCTTTTGGTTTTTAGTAGGTTGTTGCATTTTTACGTTTTTCGGACTGTTTTCCGTTGATTTCAGGTTAATATAGGCTTCCACATCCGGATTCACTAATATTTTTCAACTTTCTCAGAGTGTTCACCAGTGGACTCCCTTCAATTAAGTTTCCCCGCTGGCTAGCACCTCTAGCTTCGCCACTACACCTGATCAAAGCTTAAGGATGTACTGCAGATAAGATGTATGTGTAGGGCTAGCAGTATCCTACAATAAAAACATAGTTGCTTCTGAGCAATACAGTAGTTTTGTTAGCGTTTCTATTACGTAAAGCTCGTTTGGTATTTTTAGATGTGATTTTTTCCATTTTAAGTTTCTTTTAACAAATTCATTCAGAATTCAGATTGCTCTTGAGTACTTGCGCAAGTTTGCACTGCTCCCACGATAAGCAAATCAGATATCTCGATGAGCTTGAATAGCAAGCAAAAGTCACTTTGCACAGTGGCAACCACAAAACTCTTCCCCAAAAAGACAAAGAATAGGGAAACAGCAAGGAAATGACAAAAGCGATTGTGGGTCTGATGCTTTGATTTGTGGTTCTTAGTTTATCCAATCACGTGGACCCTGGTTTCTTAGCTTGATGGTCACTAACTGCTCAGGAGAAAGGTCTTTTTCAAGATTCAACTGAATTAAAAAAGAATTAAACGGTCGCAATTTTCCAGGGGAGGTTGTCCGCACTAAGCATTCGGTGCATTAAAAGTGACAAACTTAGGCAAACAATTTGAAAGGAATTTCTAGATGACTTTGTTATGAAGACGGCCAGGAGAAAACGTTTGTTACTGTGCTATGTTCAGCTTTACTTGATTCGATAACTGTAGCTTTTTATTTCTACAGTAAATACGTGATTCAATAATTGCAACATATGGGAAGTTTAAAGCATTCTCGTCGACACGGGAAACATTGGTGGGCTCAGCCACTCCAAATCGAAATATGAAACATTATGAATCAGTGGAGAATTTATCAAATTTTCCTAAATATCAAGTCCTCCTGCGCAAATGCAAAGGCGCGCTGTTGAAGACTTTTTGCTGGCGACGGTTCTGGTGTAAAATTCACGTCCTTTCGCGCGACAGTTGCGTTCTATTCTTATCAGTTACAAACACGTTACAAACACGCAAATCGTGAACCTAGCAGAAAAAGTTACAAACACGCAAATCGTGTACCTAGCAGTTGCAACCATTTGGGTGCATTTTACTTGACGTGTTTTGCTCGTGTGTGCGAGATTTTTACAGCCGTGGTAAGCGAGTCGCAACGTGGTCCTCACTTTGTTCTTTAACGTCTTTATGCCGGTACACATATGTGCAGTGTGTTTGTTTTTTTAGCACAGATAACACAAAACAGATGCGAAACGTATAAAAACGTAGGCCATGTGTTTTGTCAAATACTTTAACTGTGGCGTTTTCGGTTGATTTGCCTGTGGAAATTGATAATCCTGTTCCCGCCAGTCAAGTACCATTTCAACAATTCCGTGTCATTGAACGCTTCTGCGTCGAGGTCAGCAACAAGCGCAGTGATCGTGCGGCACTCTAGTAATTATTTATAATTTTTTATTGACCGTCTTTTTAGAGCGTCAATATTGTCATTTTCGGCTTTTCGCAAGTTGATCAACGCTTTTCCACTTTTTTGTCCTAACAATGGGAGAGGGGCCTTACAAGTGGATTGGCCTAGGGCCTCGCATCATCTAAATACGGCCCTAAATACATAGAAGTGTATTTACTAACGTGTCTGATTCTCAGAGAAAAATGATTATGACATATGAAAAAAATGTGATTGACGAATTCACGGAACGTTTTTCACCTTCAGCTAAGGGCTGCCTAACGCTCGGCTTCGGCATGCATTGTCATGGGCATGCAGTGTGAACGTGCGTTCAATTTGTTGATGCAAATCTAAATAAATTAGAGAGTTCTTGCTCGAGTGGCCTGAAACTTTTAGGCACAATGCGTTGAGTTATGAAGAATATTAGTGTAACATTTTCTTGCTAAATGCCGAGTGTGAAAAAACTCATCGTGTTTCACGCAACAACTGATTCACCTTGCTGTTTTGAAAATAATATTGTATCCTACACGCAATAAAGTTGTTCGGTGAAAAGCTACATAACTCTGTGAGTTCACGCTCGATTTGCCTGAAATTTTCGGAGCTAATGCGTTCACGTATAAAGAACATTCGTGCAACTTTTCCTTGCAATCGACTAAGTACGAAAAACGTTGTAAGCATATTAATGCAGGAACAAAGATAGCGTTGCCGGCGCCAACCAATGGCGCGTAACAACGAATACTTTCATGTGCCGCCGCGGAAAGTGTTCATAATTCCTTCATCACCACTCCTCACGGGAGTATCGTTGGTGGTGCTATACCTTCCTGGTACAGTCATACCTTTACAGTCCCACAACCAGAGGGGACAAGCCGGGCAATTGCTGCCCCCGAAATTTTCGTGCATCATTGTGGATTTAGAAAGAAGAGGAGGTTGATCTGCATTTTGTCTGAAAAGAACTGAATAAAGTATTCACATAGCTACTGCACATGTATTGAAAGCTAACCTCCTTGTTTCTACATACTTCAGTTCACTCCAGAGGTGAAAGTAAGCCGGAACGGCCGGGAACGCCGTTCCAATAAAAGAATTATTGCCCTTACAGCGTTCCGCTTAGAATTTCAAGTACGCTAAGGTATCGCCAGTATTGACTCTGATAAATGTGTCATAAAATCTCTCGGTAATTCATATATTCTCTTGATAACGTGGATTGTGTTGCGTGTACTTTCGGCAGCGCTTTGTTTTATCGATGTAGGCATGTGCGTTGATACTGAGTTGAATGAGTTAGGAAAGTTAAGATTCGATTTCATAGATATGCTTCGCTTTGTGTAAAGGTGCATTCATTTATGCTTAAACTTGATGCGCAGCCTTTTTCAGAAAGTGCATGTAGAACAGGCGGTAGATTATTTCAACAACCGTGCATGTTTGTCAAACATTACGTCGAGTAAAACTTTTTTTGTCGCAAATAACTAAAACTAGCCTGTGGTAGTGCTTTTGAGGTAAGAAGCAGTCTATTTATCCATGCAGATTAGCTCAGCTCTCTAACGTAAATTGGTCTGATATGGGTGATAAAAGTATAAAGCATGTAGATGCCTATCTCTCTCTTTGAGTTTTACTCAGTGTCGGACAAAGGTAACGTTAAGCCACAGGGCGTGTTGTGCCACAAGGTGCTCAGCAATGAAACCTTCAAAGCTGAAGCGTCATTTAGATGAGAAGTACCCAGAAAGTAAAGAGAAAGATTTGTTTTTTTTCCAAACAAAATAATCTCCAAAACACAACCGTGAATTGCGAGACTTGCTCATGAGTTGCGACAGCAGATCGCTCAGTAGCAAGCAAATGATAACGATTAAAAACAGATGACCTTTTGTTCATCAACTACTTGTAAGAAGTTTTTTTTTCGCTAAGAAATACGAATGTTTGGAGTTAATGGATAGGTGTGTGCTCTGTGGTGATTCGATGCACTGCACACAGTGCTGCACATATTGCTCATTCTCAGAAGCGACCAAACCAAATCTAATTTATCAATGATTGAAAAAACGTTAATAAGGAGGTTCGCAGCGGGTTTGGGTGCAAAGAAACGGTTCCGCGGCGACATAAAGGTTGAGAACTACTGCTCTTGACATTTATCTCTGTAATGTTCTGGGTCATTGTTACCGAATCTCGCACAGCCAAGATCCGGAAATAAACCTGTACAAAATTGTATTGGAAAAGCACGAAAACAAGAAGCTATTCAAATTTAAATGTGTACTTTGTTCGCATTTTGATGAAACAAAGGCTCTATACTACGGTATCAAACAGAGCACAGACTGGCGTGGTTGCAACTTGCCAAGAGATGTACAAAAACTAGTCAAATGGCTTTTTTGAATCCACACAACTGCGTACATGAAAATCCTCGATTTGGCGAAGACGAAGTAAAACGTTTATGTAAGATTCTTCATCCCTACAACCAAGAATTTCATCTTGGTTTTATTCAATAGAAGGCAAGTGGAGGAAGAAGCATTTCTAACAGGGAACTTCTGCTTCCGTTGGCACCCTCGTTCCCTGCTCACGAGTCACGAATGCACAAAAGAGAAAAACAGACAGAAGTTTGCATATGAAGAACTGAAGGCAAATGATTTTATACAAAACTGCCAGACAGTTATAAAATTACAAAATCCCTAAGCATTTTCATGGATATAACACCCTGAAAAGTTGACAGAATTTAAAAGAAGTACTGCGATTTAAAGCTTTACCTGTAATTTTTTAACTCCTAAAAATACGGTTTTTTGACTTTACTGTAAATTTGTTGATTGTTCCTTCAAAAATTGCTATAAATGAAATGTGTCACATCCACTAATCTAAGGTCAGTGACGTTTCGTGCAAAGTTCCAGGTTAGTAATTGTGTGACATGAATTTCGACAATCTTATTCATGGAAATGCTCAGTTTCTAGGCCAAAGTGATATAAAGCACATGTAGCAGTAACTGAATCGTTAACAAAATCTAATATACTCAATGTTGTTACACAGCTGCAATTAGAATTTTGCAAAGTATTCAGCATTTATATAAATATCCCACAAAATAATCATCATAACTTCCTTCAGAACCACACCAAATCCATTTCAACATGAAGTTTGTCAATCCATAAAAGTTCAAAAATGTTCCTAAACATCAGATCTGTAGTCATAACAACCAGTGGCATGCAAATAGGTCTGATGATTCTCGGGGCAACTGCTTGATTGTATGCGCCCCATCGAATTCTAGTAGTGAGGAATGCGAAAAATACAGGACTTTGACATAAGTAAAAACTAGTTTTGACAAATAAACAAGTTTTGAAAAATTGAATTAAAATGAAACAAAAGAGTATTTTTTGTTTAATGTGTTAGGTTTTTAATAATTTGTTTTATTCTGCGGGCTTGAGACATCTGTTTATAATCAAATTTCTTCCACTCATGGGTAAGCTATGCATTGAGGAATTAGATATTGCATTTGTTCATGGAAGTAGGCTACGTATCAGATAGGTCCACCAAACGAGGCTAGCACTTACGGCATGTTAGGAGATAGAGTTGTCTATTGTTTCCCTTGGAAATGGTCTCAACAAAGTACAGTAGAACTCCGATTATCCGAACGCCTATTATCCGAAACGCTTATTATCCGAACACGACTTTAACAAAAGAAATTAGAACCTGACAAGAAGCA
>JGI24158J21664_10004923_pt1 | contig 17328 bp, 13 predicted proteins | sample Ectturendosymbi3_FD_21664 | JGI IMG/M metagenome (IMG submission 21664)
TTAAACTGAAGTGAATGTTTTCTATGTATCAATAAGGACAACTGAAAATTACGAGTTTAAGAAGATTAGGACTGCTGGAGTGACTGTAAACGCCACTATATAAAAACAGCCAGGGCGACAATCCCATATGTTCAACCAGAGATGAAATTTCGCAGCCCTCCCGGCCAATTTCACCACGAGCCGCCACTGTCAACAAGTACCACTCCTTACACTTTTGGCACTGGTTCTTTTATAGCCAACTCCTTTAATCCTCCGTAAGAGTTACAAATAAGTATTTTTGGCATTTGCCGATTGAATAGAGCAAGGAAATATAGGTTTAAAATCAAAGCAGCGCAAGTTGCAATTCAAATGTTGCGTGCTTGTCTTAAAACTTTGGACAGACACCTCTCATGCGGCGTCTACAGTTACCTTTTCAAACACAAAAAAACAGAGCAGGAAATTTAGTGCTCGCACTGATCTAATGTAAACACCGCCATGATGCTTGGTGTGTATTTTTTTCTATTCGCATTGCAAGAGCGTGATCATTCCTCAGCTTCTGTGTGCAGGTGATGGTCAAAAATAAGCGTGTGTTCGGTCTTGTATTCGCGATTGCTAATTAGCCGTGGTTATGTTTAATCTGTACAGCACCTATTTTGCTCTTGAAGAAAAGTTACCAAAATAAACCGACACCACTTTAGAAAAAGTATTGCTGTCTTTTCAGACGTCGAGCGGACGAGGCCTCCAACACAGTGCTCAGCGACAGAGACGAGCCTCCGGAAATCACTGCCAAACTTTCTTCGGATGTGAAGGTGCTGCCTTTTGTCGCATCGTAACTTTTAGTCATGAGCAATAAGTGAGCAAACGTCGCGCCAGGTATTTGTAGAAGGCAATTCACAATTCAAGGCATCACTTGCTGTTGCCAAACTCCAAGGTAACGATATTGGTTTGGATTTTGAAGTTGAAGATGCCCCATTTTTAGTAGAGCAGTGTTGCGCCGTTGCTGTAGCCCTATTCAAGAATTTTGCGCTTTGACCTCTTGGTTCAGGTGGACAGCGTATGTGGTTTGGTTTGTACTTTTTTGTCTTATTTGGGTGAGACAAGTGGCGGCAGGCCGAAGCCTGAAATGTGCTTCTTGCCGCGGCGGTTAAGGTTAACGCTCTTGCCCAAGCAGCGCTGCGCCGATTCACTCAGTGGACCTGGGTTGCTCACCGAATTTTTCGATTGAGAGGCGGACACTACCACTGAGCTGTCGCTGCAAGAGCTTCTTACTGTTGCTTGAGTATTTTCGTTGGTTATGCGTTGCCAGGCGAGGAGCAGAACTTTCGACACAGGAGCTCTGTTGACCGATCTCGGCAAGAACGTTGCGAACCTTCCGAAGCCCGAACCGATTTATCCCAGCAAGGAGTTGAAAAAGACAAAGCCGATGGTGAATACTTGTTTGTTGGGCGAGTTCGATATTCACACGCGCTGTTCTCATTCAGTTCTGCAGATCACGGTCAAGTTTCCAACTTCAGTAAAGTGTTTGTTTGTAGCGTCTTGCTCGCAGTGTCTATATCAGACAGTAGCCGAGAATTGTCGCTGATCATTGTGATTATTCCGAGATACATTTTGTAGGAAAATAAGATATAAAAAAAATAAGTTCTTATTTTCTTATAACAAGAAGCAACATCTTCACTTACACTAAAGGCGCTCTGTGCGCGTTTATTCCTCAGCAGTATACGTCACACCCTGCTGCTCTTGCGTCAGTTGTGGTTGTTGACATTTGATATCTTGATCAGGTTCCGGTCAAGCCAGCTGACATCAAGCGGTCGATCGAAAGCGAATGGAAGAAAATCGAAAAGATCGACTACGACTCACTTCTCGTGAATGGGACCACTTCGCCATTGATCAGTCCGATCACCGAGACCGCGTCAATGGTGAAGGCCTTGCAGTCTGAGGTGACCATGCGTGTAGCCTTCGCATTAACGCTCACGGAAACGCCATTTTGCTTCTGACCTTACAAAGCTTCGCTTCCTTGGTTGAACGGATGTCACATGAAAGCTAAGTTCTCCAAACCCAGCATGTTGGAACGAAGCGTAACTTTGTACTACGGTAGCAGGGAAACCAAGCGCTCCTTCACGTTTTCATGTTTGCTGTTGACAGCATTGCTCGAATGCATATTTCGCGATAGCAAAGTGTTGATTATTTTATAAATAGTTTGGAAAAAGTTTTGTTTGTCCTGCTAATATCTGACGCGTTTAATGGTGACTGTTTTTTTTTCGCTCATTGACCAAATTTTTTTAAGGACCGAAAAAACTAAAAGTTAATTCGGTCATAGTGCCCTTTTCAGTCATACAAAAATGTCGTAAGACGAAAAAGTGACAGAAGAATTTTAAGCTATTTCGGACAAACAACCGAAATCTCTCAGGGGAAAAAACAGGCTGCTAAAGATCATGACTATGACGACAATTTTGAGTTTTTGATCTTGCGAAAGTAACTTTTATCGATCCTGTGTATAGAGGTAGAAACAAAAGCAAAAAGTCGGCAATGTGGCGTCCTGCCGCTCTACCCTGAGTTGTGATTCAAGACTCCACAGTTTTCGAGGAATTTCGCTTTAGAGAACGGTTTGTGTTACTTCCTGCAGGTTGATTCCTTGAAAAAGCAAATGGAACGCGTGTATTCTGATCGCAGTTCGACGAGCCAAGATGAGTTGTTAGCGGTGAGTGACGCCAAATCGATTTTTGCGCCATCCACGCACGCACAGCCTAATTCGTGGCCCGCAAGCATTGTCAATGTCCTTTTTCGAATGCGTGTTCATTAGAAATAATATATTTCCTTTGTCACATCGTTCCCGCAACTGTTCATTATCCAGGGCGCCTGGCGCACCCACCGCTGTTGCTGCCTGAGTAGGAGATATAAATCAAGTCACGACTTTCACGTTCTCTGTTCCAGTCTGCTGTGTTCCGGTTTCCTCTTTGGAACCTGCAACTTGGTATTTTATTATTTTTTCCATGCGCAGAGCGTGCGTTGTCATGACAACTCGTAACAAAACGCGCAACACGTTTCCGTCCCAGCGAAACTACGAGCATTACGAATAGGTTTCAGAATCACGACGTTGTGCTCAAGCAGGTGTGCGAGCAGCCAGACACTTTCAATCGTCGTCAAATAGAAGTAAAATGTCGTAGTTCCATTATATTAATCGAAAGCAAATAGACTCGCCGGTAACGGCCATTGCCAGCTACAGTCGGGCACTGGTCCTTGGCGCCGCCGCATCGCATTCCGTTCTAAGTTTTCTGAAAACGCTCAAACCACGTGCTCTTTTTCCGTTCGTCACAGTTCAACGCCTCCCACTCAACTCACATCCCTGACGACAAACATCGATTGCCAGACAAGTCTGACCAGCACAGCGATCCGGTCGAGAAGCTGAAACAGGTGACCGCCGTGCGTTGACATGAAAGATTAATGGCGCGAGCTTTTGACGAAGCAGCGGCCTTCTTGCTGCGCTATCGTGCGGCGTGCTCGCAATGCTTTGCGGTGTGCGATGCCGGTGAGGTCACTGCTGACCGTAAAGCTTCCGATAGAGTGTACAACAGGGTGTGTATAAAGTCTGCGTACATGGTAAAAAACACAATGTCTGGGACCATTATTCTCGTCCACTAGACTGGACAGAGCCATCATCATTTAATTTAATAAACCTATGGGGAGGAAAAATAACCTAAACAAAGAAAATAGATAGTGAAAACCCTTGTGTACCCAGACTTTGTGGACACCCTGTATTGTTGGAAGCTCTTGAGGTGCGGCAAACACTCCCTTTCCTCACTCCGATCCAGCTTCCCCAGCGACTTCTCGCTTGCGAGGATTGTGAAAATATTTTTGGATCGAGTTGTTTCGGTTTTCGTCGCTCTAGTTGTTTGTTAGAAGCGCCGCAGTTATTCGCAGGGGTTTCTAGATATCCCTGAGTTATTCGCTTCCATTAAGTTTATTCAGTGGTGATTTCGCAAAACCCGCATAGTTTTGCGCAGCCACCTGACGCTTCAAATTCCCTTTTTCAGGAGCTCTCGGCTGCCCAGGAAAGCTCGCGCGTGAAATCAGCCAAATTGCGCGAGTGCGAGATGCAGCTCGACATCGCTCTCACCGAGTCGCAGCTCGTCCAGAGGAAGCTTGAGAATGCGTTGGACGAGTTGCTTCTGGAAAAGAGCAGGAGGGAGGAGGAAGAAAAAGAGCATCAGAGGTTGGTGGTTGAGCCAGGTCCCCGTTCAGAAATGTATCTAGAATGGGTTTTCACTCTTTTCTAAACTGGAGTGAGAAGCAGTTTTTCTATCCTCACGTTGGAGCGTTTACGTTATTCTCGACACATGAGTAGCTGGTAACTGCTTAGTTTGCGCAAGTCTATGCTGGGTTTTCGCGTGTTGATAGCTTTTTTCCTCTACTCTTGTTGAAACTCCGGATCCAGCTCCTTCACAGTGGTTGCTTACTCGGCAATCTCTGCCACTTGTTTGTCTTTTGCAACACCTCGAGCGTGAAGCTGGCTGCGACATCTTATCTTAATCCGCGCAAGTCAACAATGACGATGTAACCTCCTTTATTGCGCAATAAATCCCCGGATTGAGAACGGGAAAGGTCAAAGCGTCTGCGATGCGATACCAGAGCAAACTACCCCAGATTACCGGTATTTTGCAAAACAAAGGGCGGAAACGTCGATAAGCCCGCTACCTACTTTTGAGCAGGAAGGCGGAAGCGTTCGCGAAGCAACTCGAGGCGAGCGACGTCCGACTGAAGAAAGCGGAGACTGAGGCGCTCGAGAACCAGCGTCGGGTTCGTGACTTGGAGCGGCAAACAAGCATGCAAACAAACCGCGATCACGAGGTGCATTGCTTTGCATTTTTGTCGCTTTACCGGAAGGTCAAATTAACTGTGTTTCAGCCGCTGAAACTCTCCACTATCCTTAAACACGGTTTCCGCTGTTAATTTTTCTTCAGATTGTTTTCCCCGTACCGATTAAGAAAAAAACAGAACTCACAGGTCATAGCAGGTTTGAAATATCCGTGTTTGCCACATCTAAGCTGGCCACCCGGTGAATTAGTCGAGCGGTTATTTTATTGGAGCGACTGTTACTTCCGTGCTGCCATATTTGCGTTAATTTTGTCAACTAAATCAGGCGGGCAGCGCAAACAAATCTTTCACCCTTGCGTAGAAGCGCTGGGATAATTTAATCGTAGAACGTTGAAACTTTCCTGAGAGTTGCCGTTAAAGTCTCTGCGAAAACAAGCTCGGGTCTTGACGTGACAATGTCTACCATTCCGTCCGCTTTTTTCCAGGCTGCTCGCTTGCAAGAACACATATCCGTTATGCGAAGGCACGCCGAGAAGCAAGAGACGGAGACGCGGGAGTTGCAGGGGGCGTACGAGCAGAAGTGTCAGAGCCACAAACAAGTGGAAGACAACCTGATCGAGGCCAGAGAACTCGCGACGAAGTGAATAGCGTTGCTGTGTTGTGCGCGAATTTCTCAAATTTATAGATAAGTCGTCGGTGCGGCGTGTTGTTCGGTGTGAAACAGCTCGTGTGTCACTCAACGAGTGTGGGGAAATCATCGTTCCCGAACTTTCTTCGCAGGTACGAGCGCCAACTAGCTGAGACGAAACAAGCTCTGCGAAGCACTGACAACGAAAGAAGTCTGATTTCTGCTCATAGGTTGGTTGCTGAATTTATACGGCGGTACAGCAAGACCGCACGTCTGTTGAGTGTTATCGGTCGGTCTTTAAAAGGACAGGACAGGAGTGACGGTTCGCAATCTTTGCGGCTTGTCACTCTTTTACTGTTCGTGGAAAACTGTCGAAGCAACTGCATCGCTCTGTTATTTTAGGGAGCAGCATCGCAGCACTCAATAAACGAACCCATTCCAGGCTAGACAAATTTTCACGCGCTTTTCAGACAAGAAGCTGAGGCCGATTTGAAGAAACTGAACGAGGCGCTTAAGTCTGCTCAGAAGCGAGAGTCGAAGCTCAAGGACGACGTGGATAAGCTCGTCGCGCAGAGCCAGATAGACGAAGATTGCAACGCGTCTTTGCAAGTATGCTATTGCACGTGGTTTCCTTCTTTTCCTTTTCTTGCTAACGTTCGCGTGTAATATTGGCCAAATTACCATCGTCTCTGGGCAGCCCGGCCAGCTGTAAGTGCTGGCTGTCATATGCGTGTCGGGGCGCTTAACCCCCAGTTTTTGTGCTACATACAACGCTGTCATGGGAACGCTGCTTTCTAAGTTTTAAGCTCGTCCGGTCAGATTTCTGAACTGATTACAATCTCAAAATAGCCCGGTTATTTTCTTTTTTCTCCGACTTATCCCTGCTGTGTGGTTATCTCTTTCGTTTGTACTTTGCGACGTACGTCATTGTTTCTGCAAACGGGAGTTAAGTACGATGCAACGCAGGCGTTGTTGAGAGGTCTTTGGCTTCAGTATCGGAGCTAACTTCCGTTACTGCAGTTAGTTTGCAGTGTTGCGACGTGAGCTCCACCGACATGACGTCACTTGTACTTCACGAGTGAAATTGTCGGCTTGTTTGGGTTTGATTTCCAGGCGTTTTAGTCATAGTTAGCATCCAACGTTGGCAAAAACTCAAGCAGTAATTTTGTTTGAGCGTTTCCGATGAGAAATGTCAGATGTTTCTGGAACATTTGCTGCTCTTGCCAAGACTCAAAAATTTAGTTCGCTCAGTGGGAATCTTTTGCAATGCCTGTGATTAATATCTGCCCGTGTGGATGTGACCTGCATTTTGTCAAAACACCTGTTGCACACGCATTGGTAAAAGCTCTTCGTGTTTCTTGAGTTCACATCGAAGTTAAAATATGAAGTTAAAGAACGAACTTCTAAGAATTCGTGGTTGATTGAACCGTCATTGTGCCTCATAACAACACTTAATATTTTGATGTTCGTCACTACCGAACGCGGCATAATAACTTTTCGATCCAGATTCAGCTCAGAAAAGCGTGTGTCAGTGCTGACCTTGGTTTTTCTTGTGCGTTTTTACGGGATGTTTTGCCTGTTCACTTTATAGGATCAACTCAGAAGGGAGAAGTTGGAAAAAGAAAAGATGAAGAAACAAGTGGAAGAACTGAAAGCTGGTTGTCTGTCAAGCGACGAAAAGCGAAAGGAGATGGAAAAATTGATCAAAAAGGTAAGTGGCAAAGGTCGGTGCCCGGAGTTGAGCGGTTTTAGAACAACTGCATACTGAGAGCAAAATACAAGCTTCAGGCTGTAAATTGTGGCATTACGTGGAAGATATAAGAACAAAGAATTAACGATGTTATGGAACGTGATTTTTCAAAACTGCAACGTGATGCAAATGCGATCAAGTTTTTGAAATACGTCGTAACTGACGCTGACGTCACCAGTGACTTGTTGCTCCGACGGTTGATCAGCAGCGGAGCTGTCCGGATTTGTTTGCTGTTGACATTTATTCGATTACAAGCTTTCAGTGAAAGCGGTGATGGTTACTTAGTGTGTCATCGAGCATTTGCTTTTCAGCTCAACGTTGAGGCAAAGGAGTCAGCAGACCAAAGTGACAAGTTGAAACAGGAGAATGAGCATCTAAAAGACGGGGTAAGTAATTCCTTCAGTTTTTCAACGTTACCTGGCATTTCCGTTCGAATCCTAGTAACCACTCGAAAAGTCCGGCGTAATCTTCATTTTTCGTGTAGCTTTTTGCATTTTTCACCTCATAGCTTTTTACCGCGTTTGCCTTCAATTTCATTCGCCTAATTTTATTCCGCTTCAGATCGCAACCAACAATGCTCGTGCGTAAAATTACGTTGATATTTTAAAGTGCGAGTCTGTATTTAGTTGGAAAAGCTGCGGCATTCGTCCGAACAGTCAACCCGCGAGCTGCGTTCCCGGTTAGCGGCGGCTGAGAAGCAACTCGGAGACATCGACAATCTTAAATCCGCCGAAGCACAGTCGTCAGACAGCAGCTTCAAGGTGCATGAAGTAAATGCGTTCAAAGTATTTCGGCGTGTTTTTTGCAATAAAGCGAAAATTCGTTTGATTTGGTTTTAAGCAAGTAAAAATATGGTATCTGATGAGTAGTTCGGCCAAACTGGGAGCAGGCCATGCTTCTTAAGATGAAGAATCTATCACCGTGAAATTGCGAACTTGCCATTGTTGAAACTTACTTGTTCCTAATCTTTGTCCTGGCGATCGTTGTCCGCGGCAAATGCTCGCATAGATCCGTGTCTGTATCGCTTGCCGGTGTGGCTGACCCCAGTTAGTATAATCTGAAGCTGCCATTGCTGTTTCATTAACCTTATTTGCTGCTCCATTTTGACTTCCTTTACTTTTATTGAACACTTGAACAAAAAAAATATTTTCAAAATTTCGTTTGATTGCACTCAAACTTTTGTACACAGTAGAATTAGTTCAAAACGAAGTACAGTGTATTGTTGTTGTGACAATTCGAGTTTCAGTACATGTGAGCCTGACCGAGAGCCATGTGTGGTGTTACCGTTCGAAGGCGAAGGTGAGCGAGTTGGAAGCTGAGATGGTCGACACGGGTCAGATGATCGCTGCACGCCTCAGTGCACTCGAACGACCCCGTCGAGATTCAGCGTCATCGAACTCGTCGGATAAAGATACGTCATCCCACAAAATGCGGGAAAAGGTGCTGAGCGCGTTGTTTGCTTCACTGGCACGAGCAAAGAAATGATAGCATCGGTTGGAAACATCAACACTGCCGCTTCGGAAACAAGCAGCGCAGCTTGATCCTGGTTTATCGTTACGACACAAGTCACTGTCGAATATTTTCGCTGCAAGTGTTTTCCGCAGTTGTGTAGCGAGTTCGTTCCACTAAGCTTTTCGCGAAGCGAGGCTTTCTACGCACGTCGTGACCAGATCCTGCGCTATTTCGACCATGATTCACCTGTGCGTTTTTTCCTCATCTGAACATTGCTGCGACAGACCACAGGATCGAATGGAATTTTTATACTCATTGCAGATCCAGCGCTTGGAGGCAGAACTTGAGAAGAAGACGGCAGCTGCCTTGAATCTAGAAAGCAGCTCAAGGGAAACTGAGAAAAGGTGCGTAGAAAGAAAATGTTGTACTTTATCAAACTTGCAAATATTCTCCAATTGCGCGGGTTTTCCAAACTTTTAATTTTCCAATTACGCCCGTGTGGTGTTATTCGGCGCAGATTGAAAGAACAAACCAAACACGATGCATCCGGCACCGAACGTGAAGACGGACTGTCGTTGGAGAACAAAGTCATCCGCTTGGAAGAGCAACTGTCCGCCACACGAACTTGCCTGCAACATCTTCACGCTCGCGCCCTGAGTCTTGCTCCATCTCTGAGCTCGAACAAAGACCCCGCCACTGCCCTCCGCACTCTGCTCGCCGACACGCTTCGTCTGGCGTCCGGCGACACCGACATCTCTTCAACGAACCCGGAGCACCCCCGTTCCCCCTCCCCGACGTCGGATCGACAAGAACCCCCCAGATGGCAGCGAGTGGCCGACCCCGAGTCGAGACAACAGCATCAGAAAGTCATGTCGCGCCTGAGGCAGCTCACCGAGAACCTGAAGCGGTCCGATGGCCGCCTGGTCAGTCCTGCCGGGTCGCCCCCCTTGCTGGGCGCAGCGGCCCATCATCTGCAGGAAGGAGACAAGTCGGCGAAGGAAAGCGTCAAGTTGACGGATGACCAGGCGGCGCAGTTGTTTGCCAAGCAGGTAGGAACGCTGTTGTTGCTTCTGGTGTTGTGAAGCGTATTTTGTGAACAGTTGATTGGACCCTGACAGGAAGCTTTTGCTTTCGCACTGGTATTCAAATAAAAAGCCGTCGACTTTCTGCTGCGACGACGGACCTGACTATTTCCTGCTCCTCTCTCGCGCAGGTCAGCACCCAAGCGCTCCTTCTCGCCGAAATGGCGGCCACTCTACGTCGCGCGCAGTCATCGCCGTCGCTGGCGTCGACCGGGCCTCCCCCTCCTCAGTCGAAGAGCAGACAAAGCGCCACCTCCCCGCAATTCACCTCTGCTGAGTTTTCCGACTCGATAGCGCAGCACGCGGCAACCGGTGGACTTCTGCAACACGTCGACGCTCTGGCGCAGAAGCTGACCTTGGAAGGGATGCTCATGCGAGAGGTGGCCAGGCTGCGGGACGCGTGGACGGCGTCGCGCAGTCGAAGCGGCCAGCACCGGACCTTGCGCGGAGGTGTGCATGGCGAGTGCGCCAATGCCATGCTTGTACATTCCCATGTCAGCTACGTGCTGCAGGTGAGGCGAGTGTCTTCTGTGTTCGATTTGTGAAATAAGATTTTCCTTTCTGCAATGTTGATCGAGTGCATTGCAGTATTTCGTGTCGTTTTTAGCAGTTGTTCGTTAGTGATGAAAAAAATATTTTTCTGCATTTAATATTTAAATGCCGAAGTAAACTTTCAGTTTCGCAGTTGTTTTGTTTGTTACGTTGCTTAGCAACAGACAAAAATGCGAAGCCGAAGTTTTAGATCCTTTTCCACGTCGTTCCCAGACGTACAAAATTTTGAAACGATGGCTTAAAACTCACAGCTGCACAACAAAAGGCCCGCACCTAATCGTAAAGTAACTTGGTGACCGGGTGACGATGGCCAGAATCGCGGTCGCACAGTTTCATCACTATTTCTGCGCAGGTTTACAACGAACGCATCGCTCGTCTTTCCCTGGAAGCGAAGCAAGCGCGCCACCGCGCGGACGCGGCCACGCGGAAACTGCGCGAGCTCGTCGATGCGTGCAAACGGCTCGACGTGAAAGAGATCGGCGACCTCGCCGTGCAAATCGACACCGACCCCATCGCTCCTCCTTACTCCGAGATTCCTCTCTGGGAACAGCAAGTGAGTAGCATGGGGGAAGTAGTCTGCTGCCAAACCCGTTCAGCTGCTATTATGCTGAATAGACAGGAATCACAACTGGACGATTGCCGCGTTTTTCTTATTGTTAATTATACCCTCACCTCCTTTTTTTCTTCAGAAGAAACAACAAAAGTTTTAAAAACTTATCGCGGCGTTGCGGTAAGAAATTCACCTTTTTCGGGGCTTTCCAGTCTCTTATGGCTGAAATGTCGTCACTTCCTCCTGTGACGTATTTGCTTCACATGATCGTATCACTCCAGGTCGACTACGGGACTCTACATGGTGCCCACTCTGTGCCATCGCCCATCGACACAGAAGTCATGTTCCTCGACCAAGAGGCGAGTTTCTTCCAGCAACTGTCCGAAGATCTGGGTTCACTATCAAGCAACGTTCAGTCTTTGTCCGAACTCGGTGCTCAACTGCTGGCAACTGATGGCGCTCTGCAGAAGTATGTTGTAAACGTGTGTGGCTTGCTAACTGAGAACAGGGATGCAAAATTGACTTGTCTCGCCTGAGTGCGCACACTTATGATACGAAGAAATTTTTTTCTGGCAAGAGTTTTGCGTTGCTTGTCGCACAGTCAGAAGCTTTGATTGCCCGTGGATTTCTCCCATGCACGTGTCCACAAGTCACATTGATCGGGGTAACACGCTTGCTCTGACGTAGTGCAGTGCACGGATTGTCGCAGATCATTCTTTGATGCGTTAATCGCATCGCAAAGGAAAGACCTTCGTTTTTGAAGTTTTGTCGTAATGTGGTTTGTCGCCAAAACCAGACGTGCAGTGAGCGAATTGTGCGGCATCTAAACTTGTACAGATACGTCTTTGCGTTTCTTTGAATGAGATATGCACAAGCCCTGGATGGTTGAAAGCAGACGGTGTGGTTTATTATGTGCAATGCTACAATTTCTTGATAAAAATGCTTGTCGCATTCTCAATTTTTGCATTAGCATTCACGCAGTCGTGGTGTTCCGTTTGGAAGAATTCGAAAACGCGCATTTACCTGACGCTGACTTCTTCCGCCGCTCCATTTAAACGATGCAATCGTCGCGCAACGACGCGATCACGATTTAATTGCTTCTGACCGCGGTCTTGTGCAGGCTTCTATCGCCCAGCGAAATAAGCGAGCATGCTTCTGTCATCGCCAGAGAAGCCATCGTGCAAGCGGAGATCATCTACATATCACACAGGTGTGTTGATGCGCGTTGTATATCACACAGGTGTGTCGATATGTGTTGTGTATCACACAGGTGTGTTGATGCGTGTTGTGATTGACATTGTCGATTGTATTAGAGCGAACCTACAAAGATGCTTCTACAACAGTTAAACGCGTAGCGTTGAAATGTATCGAATGTTGAAAAGTGGGTGGCTTTTGAAGCTTGTGCTGAGAGCTTTATGTTAATATTTTCTCGATGGCAAGTAGCAACGGTTGAATTTGAATTCGTTTTTCTGCAAATGTGTTGAAAACCTGCAATCATTCTGTCTTGGCTTTCCATGTACAATTGCAAAACTAAAGTTGTAGTTGCCGATATTTTTTCGAACACAACTAAGTTTGTTGCCTCGTCCATACGCAGTAATTGCTAATATTTCTGTGTTCCTTATGTATCCTTTGAACCAATCTTTTTAAAATATCTAAAATACCAAAACGTAAAGTTCTTTTTGAGCAAAAATTGTTAATTGTCGATGAGTGTTAAACCCGCACCGCTGAAGACCTTTTGTAGTACTGCATGCCGTCATGTGTTGATCATAGTCGTTGTCGATCGTTTTCATGATTTTTTCCGGACGTAGGCTGCGCCGAGACTACGATGACGAGCTCCGCAAAGCGAAAGCCGCAATCAGCGACCAAGCCCAGCATTTCGAAACATTCAAGAAAGAAGTGCGCGCCAACGAGGAGAAGTCTGCCGGGCGCTTGAAGCGTCTCACCGAGGAGTACAATTCTAAGGTTTCCAGAACAAGTCTATTCTTTCCTGATCAAAAAAAAGCGGTATCTGTTAAACGTGTTCTGCTCGGTGATCCCATGCAAAGAATAGTCGAAGCTGAAGACAGTGGTGCGCGTTCGGGGTAGACAAAGGGGGGGGAGAACCTCACCTCTCGTCATTGTCAAGGGTAATAAAAATGATCTTTGAGCTGAACACTTGCGGCTGAAACGGTTTTGTGTGACTCCAGTCGCATTTCATCTCTGCAACGAGAATGGTCGAGTTTTAATATACTTCTCTAGAACCTGTAATGACAGCCCTCACTCAGCCTAAGCGTGGAAGCGCGTTGCGCAGACTTACGATAATGTCGTCCACGTGACCACGAATCAAATACTTTCCAACTTGAATACGTATACGCGCGTATCTGCATGTGGCGAAGAAGTTCAAAAACAACCCTTCGATTTTTTACGTGTACTAGTGACTTCCCATGTTGCTTACTCATATTTCACGTATGTGCGTACTTAGGTAAGATCGTATAAAACCATGGGTAAAGCACGAAGTGCTGGCACTTGTGCCTTATCTGGGAAAAATTCAAATAAAGCGTCGTCATTGTTTATCCTTTTGTTCCATAATAGTTCTTTTGTCTTAACCGAAACCGAAGCGTGTCATTCGCTTTCTTCATCCTTATCGTATAACTTTGCTGACAATTTTAGTGAGCAACAGCGTGAAAAGCTAATCACTCTCACTTCGTGCGTGATAGCGCCGCTAACGTGCAAGCTTAGTCAGTTAAGATTTACAGAAACTTCAAACTCCGCCAGCTCGTTTCATGAACCCTGCTGCAAGATTCCAGAGGTGGCCGGGGGTCACTTTTTCCCACTCCGCTCCTGTTCCAAAAATTTTGAATCCGGGTCCGGAAATTTTTCAATTTGAGAATCCGCGTCATGCTCAAACTCCGGCTACCATTGATCCAACCAAAATTTATCCATGTTTTTACTTAAAAAATGGCCACGCAGACTCCTGCCGCTGCCGAAATTGAAAAGTCGCTCCGGGTCCGGTTTTCCACAAAATTTTTATTCCGGGTCCGAAAGAAAAACGCAGAATCCTGCCAGANTCGACTCCGGCACTCCGGATCCATGGCCACCTCTGCAAGATTCCACACCTCACCGCACGTCACCGATTGAAAAATAATGTTCGAATTCTTCTGACGGGTTTCCAAAACTGTTTTGTTGTAGCCGCCGGACTTTTCCGCCTACAAGCGTCCCGCGGATCGAGCTGCGATCCAGCAATTTCGTTGCACAGACCGAATAAACGGACGAGGCCCGATCTAAACCTTCTCTTGTCTGCCCAGGTCAACCAGTTAAGCCAGGAGGCCGCTCGGGTCGAGCGAGCGCGGGCTGAGATGTCACGTGACGTCGAAGAGCGACTGACTCGCCTGTCCCGCAAGCACGAACAGGAGCTGGCGACGTGCAACGCTAAGCACGAGCAGGTGCGTACCGTACTTGCGCAGAGGAGTGTTACGTTGGCGCAGATCGTTGGAAGACAACGTCCCGCTCACTGATTTCCAATGCTCACCATTTATAAGTTTGGTCGTTGAGGTGTCACAGACGCACTTCTTTTGCTTATATTGTTACCGGGCGACTTCTTTCTGTGGAAACCGCTGTATATTCTTGTGTCTATTGGTTGGATGCTTTGCACGTAAAAAGTATTTATGAAGTCCTGTCTTCGACTCAGCGTCCTTGCGGATCAAATACAGTTTGTGTGCTTCGAATTCCTTAATGTCTTCCCGTGCAATCCATTAGTTCTAACATTGTTATCGGGTTATCAGCTCGGCTCATCTGGTGATTAATTTCCTCTTTCCCAAGTTGCACATGCAGTGTCAATCAGGAAACGCCAAGTTTGCAAATATTAAAAAGACACCCCAGATGTGCTGTTTGCCGGCGCATGTAACCCCGCTCTTTGCCATGAAATGCTGTCAAGCGTCATATTTTGCTTGAAATTGTGTTTCAAGCAAATTCACAAAAAAACATTTTCTAGAGAACATTCTTTGTCGTTTGGCAGCGTTCCATTTGCTTGGTACGTTGGCACTGCGAGCCATTAATCTCCATAATCATTTGTCTAGTTTTGACGTTCCGCATTGATTGCTCTGAGACTTTGAAATTGTCTCCTGTCATGTCAAAAGCCTTTTAGGAAGTCGCGAAATGCTTTCGCTGATACTTCGGGTTCGTTGGCGTCGCTATGGTAACGCCGAGGTTATTTTTCAGATTGTGTTCGTCCGTGGTGTTAAAATTTCTGGTAGGACAAGTGCGCAGCAGGTTTCGTGTGCCGCTCACCATGCGCGCTTTGCCTGTCGCTTACAATCAATGCTGCTGTCGCGCCATCGCACGCATACGTGGGCGTGTTGTGTGGTTTGCTGTGCTTTTATTCGTTATACGTCGTTTACGGCTGCTTTTTATCAACTTTTAACTTTTGAGCTGTCAAAGAGCCAACTTTTGGATTGATGAAGGGACTGAGTTTAGTCTTTCAAAAGGCCAGTCTTTTGCAATACAAAGCCACGTGGAAGGCAACTCCTCGCACGTTCCATATAGACAGACTCCTTAATGTTCCGTACCATTAGTTCGTAAAGGTTTTCTGGTAGCAGTTGGCCTCAAGCAAACTCAACCACATACTAAAATGGTTCAATATCCGAAATTTACCAAATACCACAATATTCATCTCAAAACATCTGACAGTTTCCCGAACTGCACTCAGTTAACATGTTTTTCAAACGTCTTTCCGTCCTAAATGTCGCCATTCTATGGTTCTGGCTTGACTTGCTCATTTGATAATCCGGCACTGGTTCCATCGAACCATGACCGGCAAGCTTCAATATTTTGATATGACCAAAGCTGCTTTACGCTCGACGTTACCAATTCTAGTTGACCAAAAACGTTTTTTTCGTTGGAGTTGCATTTATTTTCTGTGTATTTACATGTTGCTGGATGAATGCGACATTAAGTTCTTTGGAAAAGTAGCTAATATCAAAGTTAGACTGTTGACTAGATAAAGACCCATGGGCGTGGAAAAGATTTTTTCCAGAGGGGCCAATAGCAAAATTTTCCAGAGGGGGCCAAAAGTGGTGAAATAACATTTTATCCACTCGAGACTAAAACGAATCTTTTTTCTGAAACTTTAATAGGAAAATGTCAAATTTCAAAATCCAGGGAGGCTTACCCCCCCCCCTTCCGTCGACCATGTAAACACCTTCATCAATGTCATGTTTTGTGTTCCATCAATAAGTTCAGCGATATATTTACCAGGCAGTTTTTAAACAACTTTTTGAATGTAGTTGTGGTTGTCTCTGCTACAGAAAGTTTATTTTTTGCTTAAACGGAGACATTTTTTGAAATTTCTTTTCGCCTCCACTGCCTTCCAAAACGCATGTGCTCGTTTCGCAGGAGATGTCCGGGATAAGAAAAGACCTTTCGTCGGCTCATCATCATCTGCAGGTGAAAACCAGGGAATATATGGAGGAGGTCAAGGCTCTCACTGAAAAACTGGCGGAGATAAAAACGAAGCACAGGTTCATTTTTAAGTTGGCGTTTTTTTGTGGATTTAGCTTTAGTGGGCAGAATTTTGACGAAAGTGCGGTGGCTTAAACACATTTTTTTCGGCTAAAACTTTTTCTTCTGGCAGAAAAATGCCTTAAATCATTATTAAGCATAGCAGAGCACTTCTGCCAGTGCAACATTCTGCAAAATTCTGATTGCAGCAAAGAGGGAGCCGAACTTCAAGAAGATTATGAAAGAAGGTTGGCTAAAGCGAAAGAAGAATGCAAGAGAGAAGTTAAGCGCGCCATGCTCGACGAACATGAAGAGGAAATCAATGACATGAAAGTAAATGCTGCTTGCACACCCAGGGCGTCATTTGCCACTTTTGTAACTCAGGAAACTTGCCGAACTGCGCAAGTTCTTGCACACAAATGCCCGTGCAGCATTCCAACGATGAACTCGGCCAGTGGCGGCTCGTGGTGAAATTGGCCGGGAGGGCTGCGAAATTTCACCTCTGGTTGAACATATGGGATTGTCGTTGTCGCCCTGGCTGTTTTTATAATTAGTGGCGTTTCTTGTCACTCCAGCAGTCCTAATCTTATCAAACTCGTAATATTCAGTTGTCCTTATTCATACATAGATAACATTTACTTCAGTTTAATGAAACCAAACGCTAAAGCGTAAACACAAACACAAAAGAATTAAACGGTGCCATCAAAAGTATGACGCATAACCACTGCCATCAAAGCTGCAAAGGCGAGAGTCGAACCCAGCACCACTCGCATGCTGAACTTGGAACATTCCTCTCGACTACTAAGGCGCTATTGTTGACGAGACAAAGCTCAGCATTTTATTCAAACCATGTCATGACAGCAGACCTAGGCTAGAGCCACTTTCTTTGAGCTGGTACTTTAATCATGTTCTTTCAACCGAACTTTAAATTTTCCAAAAACTTTAGAACAGTTCATGATTTTACACAAGATTTCTCGTTTTTTTTAACTGGATTGTTATGCTTTTCCAGTAAAAGTTTGTATCCTGAATCAGTTGCAGCGGCAATGTT
>JGI24158J21664_10004924_pt1 | contig 17328 bp, 9 predicted proteins | sample Ectturendosymbi3_FD_21664 | JGI IMG/M metagenome (IMG submission 21664)
TCTATGTGATTGTTCTTTTCGATCTTCCAGTTTTCGCTCAAAATCGTTTTCGATTTTCATCCGAACATATCTTGTCCAGTAATTACAACGAGTGTCAGTTCTGGCGGTAGTGACTTCGACATTTCAGCGTTTTTTTCGCCCCGGTAACATTTTGGCCTTTTTCCGCTCCATGTTTCATGATTTGTAACGCCGGTAAACCGGATATTGCGACTTTTGTAACCACTTTGCACCTCCCTCGATGTCAGTGTCAATTTTTTCAAAAAAATGAAAGCAGAAAAGCAACAACCTTTTCGTTTCACGGTAATATTTCCTTCATATCGAAACAAAGAGCGAAACGGTTTGCACTGCAATACCTTCGCGCAATTTTTCGTCAGTTTTACTGTTCTGACTTTCGGCCTTCTGTTACGAGGTGAATGACCTTAATTTACCTTTTACCTTTGGCGTGCTTGCGATTCTTGCCCTTTACGGCTGTGCGTTCTTCATGGACGCCCATTCTGACACTTTTTTCTTCGCCTGGCAGTTACGCACATTGCCATGAAAGCCTAGGGGGGGGTTGGTTATTATTTGGAAAAACGACTAGCTGAATATTATTTTTACGAAATAGGCATCCTCAACTCTCGCGTTTAAAGAAAGCCACTCACAACGCAGTATTTGTGAGACCAGTGGCTGTCAATTTGCACCCCCACCCCCCCCGCTACAGGAACAAACACCCTTTCCCACCCGTTTGGGGAGAGTTTAAAGCGCCGCTTACCGTGTAACATTTTCACCAAAAATAACCATCATCCTTCCCGTAACAAGAAAGCGATTTACAATGTTCAGCGGCGGCACCATCGACTGTCGATGCAAGTCTAACTTTATCCTATTGTGCACAAGCACAGGTTGCAGGTGAACCTTAAGTTTTCTTCCGGCAGACAAGTTTTCAACCACGGAAGTCCCGTCTCACACCGCCTGGGGGGTGCGCGAGGTCCCCTGATTGCACACCGTCGTGTTAGACTGTTTGTAGCGCTTGTCGGGGGTTAGCGACAAGGGGAGCCAGAATTTGCCAAACCACGGTGCTCAGCTGATCACCCCGCTTCTGCATCTTTTGAAATCTTTTTAAACCTTGTGAGCGCCGCAGTGTTTCATCTGCTCTCGTTGACTTTCTTCTTTTTCTCCTTCTCCAAACGGCCGAGGACGATCCCGACGAGGCCTACCGAGGCACCGTCCACTACGACATGTTTTCGCAACGAAAACGACGACGAAAATCCAGGACGTCTATTTCTTCCGCCGTGAGTTGGCGACGCCCATCTTTTTCACGATCATCCGCTTTTTCGCTTTCACTCATCTGAGCTCGTCTTGTTTTCACTGCTTATTCACGCGTGGCCGTTGTTGTTGTCTGTCGTTGCGAATGTTGTGGGTCGCCTGGGTATGTTTCGCTTGCAAGGCGTCTCTCTGCTGTCGTGCCCTCAGTCCGCTGTTGTCACTGTTGTGCAGCGCTTTGCGCTTGTCTTGCGCAAACTGTGTCGAACGTGTACGCCGCCGTTACGAACGCGCGTAGCAACACGCAGCGCAAAGCCAGGCTTAACCTGACGCTGTTTCCGTTCGTCGCCACAGTCATCATGTGTGCTGCAGCTTGGTCACACGCCCAACAGCAAGCGTGCCCGTAGCTGTGCGTGACAAACGCGTGCGACGACACTTCCATCACTGTGATTTGTATTTCTCGGCGGAATTGTCGCCGTACCAGGTCGTCAAGGCCTGCACTAGCGGCGGTGCTTTACGAGGTCGCTTTGACCGACTTAAGTATCGCGGATGATGTCAGTTTTAGTATAACCGTCAGCAGAAGGCTTGTCCGACGCAATTGACCGTCTTTGGCCTTGCACCGGCAGTTGCCAAGCCGGACTGCTTGCGTCTAATAACGCATCAAACTGTGTTCTGAACACGTATTACCGTGGTTTGCGATAGTGTGGGCTTTGACAAGAGTTTGTGCTTAGATTTAACCCCGTTTTTGTCAGTGATGGGATTTTCGTGGCGCGAATACCGTAGCCTCATTTTTCGTCCCTGTGCTTGAGGTTTTAACCCCCAAACGAAAAGCGAAACAAAATTGTGCGCCTCGCTCAACTTTGCAAAATGAAGCTGTCTGTATTCTGGTATCTTTGGTCGCATTTTTTCCCAGGTTCCCTGTCGCTTTAATTCATGATGTCCGGGTTATGCCTGCCAACTGTCGACCCGCGTGCATATTTCCTCCGCCTTGACGCCTTTATTTTGTTTCTCTTTTTTAGGGGCACTTGTCTTATGTAAGTAGCTCACGTCACTCGTAGCGAAATAATAAGCATGAAGCCACTTTAGCAATTAATCCGGCAGAGCAGTACCGTGTTCTTCCGTTGTGCTGGAACTTGAACCAACAAACAAGCATGCATGCAGTGTCACCTATTTTACTTTGAATGGCAATTATTGTTTACGTTTTCCTTGGTTACAATTTTAATTCTGTCCTCGTTATTTTGATCCTTCATTCTGAAGCTGTTTTTTCTCGCTGAGACATTTCGACCATTTGTCCCAATAGTAATAGTATTAAAACTCACCGGTAACAGNTTCACTGGTTTATATTTTCGGACATTCTGACCGAATTTACTTAATTTTTCGGTCATTTAAAAAAAATTTGGTCTATGACGAAAAAAAAACTANTTCTAAAGACATCTGTTGTGTTTTACCAAGTCGTTAAAAAATCAAACTCGATCTTCTCGTTTGGAAACAGCTGTAACGCGTGAGCGGAGATACCCGTCGCGCAACTTGCANGGAAGATTTCGAACCTTTGCGTTTTCCTTTCCTTAAAACAGTTATAACGAAGTAACTCGTAACTTGAATTGCCGACGCATGGTGGTGGACAAAATGTGGTGCTCAAAGCTGTTGGTGACTGTGGGAAATCCCGCAGGTAGAAGCTCTCATCGAGAGCGCCAGTCCTTTCGTTCGCCGCTTGTAAGGTCCCATGGTTCCGGTGTCGATCATAAACAGCAGATGCTTATTTCCATCGCCCGTTTCCAAGAAGTCGCTTGTCGTAGAAAGAAACTTATCAGTTGTCACTGCTCGTCACGTTCACCAGCCAAGGCATGCGTTCTGGCACTGCGCGCTGTTCTTGTTTGATTGCTTTATTATATAATGACTGTACTTACTGGCATGTTATCTTGCTTCTAAGACCGCTGCGAAGAAAATCAGATCTATTTCAAGAACTTATCTAACGAGTATTCATTAAAAGAACAATACGTTTGTGCATGTTAAGGTGGCGTCGTCGTCGTTGTTGTCAGATAATGTGTATATTAGATTCATTTGCAACGTAATCGCATCATCGTCTCGCTTAGTTCTTAACGCTGAATGAAAAGCGCTTGAGCTCAAACGGCTCATCTAGCTAAAACGGTCACTCTTGTATGGTTATGGTTCAAGCGTTCATGGTGGCGTTCACATTGAATGTTTTCAAAGACGATTGTTAATAAACGCTGATAAAACGGAGTCACATGCATGTCACTCCTCCCCTCGGGTCACACCTCATCCTTAAACGGCTGTTTGCTTGACAGGGCGAGTTGGAGCAGCAACTCTTGCAGGCCAATCCGATCTTGGAGGCGTTCGGAAATGCCAAGACTGTGAAGAACGACAACTCCTCGCGTTTCGTAAGTTCGTCACGCGTCGCATGCCGATGAGCTGAGCTGGTTGCTGTGCTCGTCCGTTTTCACTTCACATTACTTTAAGCAGCGATTTTGCGATTTTCTNCATCGAAACGCTCGAAGCTAGCCAACCAGCTACTACCACGCACCACAGAGCGAAAGCGTTTCATTTTAGCGCTGATCGCTCTGCTTTGCATGAAAGTCAAGTGTTCGTTTGCCCGTCGTCTGATAATAACGCCTGATTAAACGGACCGCGGCCAGGCNGCGCTNAATCAAACGCGGGGGCCGCTGACGTTGCAAGTTACCGTGGAACGAAACCACTTCGCCGCGTCANCTGCAAGTGTGCAGTTTTGTCGCTGAACTCATCGTGTTCTCACTTCCCCAAAAGCTTTTACAGGCCTGCTTTTTCAGGTTTGCTGTATAACGTTGCTTTCGTAGAGCCGTTGGTAGCAGTTGTTTTAGTTTTTAAAGAAAGTCTTTGGTCGAGCGAATAGAAAAATCGGGAGTTCGAAAATCTCACGGCTGAGCGTGCGTTTTTTTCAGCGTTTCGTTGTAGGACCCTCGTGCCTTATTTGCCAATCGCGCTTGGGCGATATCTTGCCGATTGTTCTTTCGGCGAAAACGCGCGTTGCTTTGCGCTGCCCGACCCGTGGAGGAGCGCGCCGAGATACTGAACTGCGGTCGCACGAACGAAAGCGCGAGCGTTTCGCCCCACCGCCCACCACAACACCGACCTCCTAGCTCAGTAGCTCCGCAGCTACTTGTGCTTATTAAGCACTGAGCGACTTCCTGTCATCTTTCAGCTCGTGTCGCACGCGCCACTGCAAAGGTTGTCGGATTATAAAGCGGCATGATAGCACGGGGGGGAGGGGAGTCAAGATCAAACCTGAACTGAAGATGAGTGACGAGTGCTTCGGCTTTTTTAAAGAGGTTCCTTCTATTTTCTGCCGATTCGTCTCCCCTGTTTTTAAAGTTTTTCAAGTTCTCGTTATTGTTTATCTTGGCCCGTAAACGATTTCCTTTTGTTTCCAAGTAGTCGTGAACAACTTTTAAAAGATTCAAAGCAAAACACCGTTATTGGATCTTCACATTTTGTAGTGACGTCATAAACAGCAGCAAATTTTTCGTCACTAGTTTTTTCTGACCCAGGTGTGATTGCCTTATTATATGATAACCTGGCGATTACCGGGAACGAACTGAGGAAAATAATTTGTCACTAAAACGCAGGAAAGCAAGCGCGTTTTAAGAAAAATATCGCCTTCGTGTTAAATGCAGGACTGCCCACATAAGCTTTGTTGTTTCTAAAAATTCTTGGCAATAGATGTCGGGTGGACTTTCAATTGCTGTTTGCATCTGTTTCTTTACCACCCTCTCAAACCCAACGCAAACCATCAACAACATTCTTATAAGAAAACAGTGCTACAGGATGTTGCAAACCTAACGCAGTTGTTTGCCCTCGAGCTCTCGTCACTTTGCCGCGCGTAGTACCTGCGCTTTTAAAGAGCATATTGCGCCGCGACGTGACATGTTTCACTTCTCGTTCACACAAGCATCCGCGAGCTTCGCCTGGAAGCCGAACCACGCCCGCAGAAGATGGATGTGTCCCTGTGCTGGTTGGCTCACGTATCAAAACGATCTCCGTGTGTTGGTCTACCCCGTGCCTTGTCTGCGATAACGGTACCGATTAACATTATGCGCGGGATCTCAGCCAGATGGAATGTTTGCCGCTTCCCCCTTGCAATTGTAGTTTTAGAACGGCCCCCGTTCGCAGCAACTACGCTCCCGAGCAAGTGTGACGTCATTCGTCGTTGCCCTTCATGACGTCAGGTGCGGTTGTCCGGGCGTGACGTGAAATATAGTTCTGGTCTGTGGTCTGAGGAACCGACTTTCTCGTTTCTTGCCGACCTTTAAAATCGGTTTGCAATTTGTTAAATGTCGCAAAACGTGACCTTTCCTTTCCAGGGAAAGTTCATCCGAATCAACTTCGACACATCCGGATACATTGCTGGCGCGAACATCGAGACGTGTATCCTTTTTTTGTCATTGCTGCAAAGTTGTTGCTGTCATATTCTTATGGTCTGCATTCCTTTACTAGGGCCTTGTTGCTGACTTCACCCTGAAGCAACGCTAGTTCACGGTTAGGTCCGCAACTTCGTTGATAGCGTGTATTTTTTAACTTCGGCTTCGGGTGCGTTTTAACCTTTCTTGCCAAGGAACTTCCTTCGACGATTTTCAAGAACCTCGCAAAACTCACCACCAACTTCTAATGCCAATGTTTCTCGACCTATTTTGTATCGCGCTCAACTTCCGTTTTCAGAAAGTCGTACGACACGCCGTGATTCGTTTGACACACGTACGACCCACTATGATTCATTTGACACATCTGCGACACACGGTGATTCGTTTGACACGCGTACGATCCACTGTGATTCGTGGAACAGACGTACAACACATCAATCGTTGGTTGTGCGCTTCACGTTGAGAAGCGCTGATGTTGTGTTAAGCCAAATAATTCGTTAAGTTGGCCAGGTTTTTCCCCTTCGACCTGCACCCCATTATGCACCATTCTGCAACGGTACACGCGGTTCAGTAAACCTGTTAAATAATATAAGAAAAATTGTTTCAAAAAAAAAAGAAAAACACGCAAACAATCGACCTGTTGCAATGCTTCATCGCTTTGAACCAGTCCCTGCAATTGAAAACACAGATCATCGAACAAGCCCTGGTCGCCAACCTGGAAATGTACTTCCCCAGTGCACGCGGTGTGGCGCGCGGTATTGAAAGTGTTGACCGCTATTTCCGTCGCAGAGACGCCGGTTAAATGGCCTGAATGGCCGTCTGCTATGAATAGGCCCGCCTGAGGAAGGTTTGCTTGCCCTTATTCATCACGCGATAGAAATGCGCCGCTATTTCCTTGACCCGCATCTCTCGCGCCGACAACCAATAGACCTGCTGGAGAAAGCCCGTGTACACCAGCAAGCAGTGGGAGAGCGCACCTTTCACATCTTCTACCAGCTCCTCACCGGTGCCAACGACCAACTGAAACGTAAGTCGATCTCTCTGCCGTGGCCAGTGCCGTCGTTGCAATTTCGCAACGGTGAGGCGAAGTTATGATGTTTGGAAGCAGAACGGGTTTAAACAGGAGTAGTTCCTGCTGCTGTGTCCGCTCACTTGAGGATCGTCCGTTTGTGCTAGAGGTTATAAGGGTTAATCCTTACACTAAGATCTATCTGAAAATAGATTACTCTAAACTTAAACAAATAACAAAGAGACTTCAATACAACGACAACGCTGTTACATGGTTGTAATTGCCTGAGGCCTGAGACTCTGATTGCTGGACATTCGCAGAAACTCTTAACTCTGCTGATATACTTTCCAACTTTTTTACATACGTAAACAGTAATGTTTTATGCATACGTGAACACTGATGTTTTTTGACATACGTAAACACTGATGCGGTGTTCGCGAGCAAGCTGATGCAACTTTAGTTAGTTCAGATTGGAGTTGTTGTTGCTATCCGCGTTGAAAACAAGAAAAAAACGCTATTCGAGATGAAAACAAGCGATGAGTTCGCCTCCACGTTTTCCAAAAGTCGTGCACCTTTGCTACAGATCTGACCTGTTGATTAGCAACATTTTGATCACTGCCAAGGGCGTCGGAAGGATTTTTTCCGAGGGGGTGGGGGGCAATGGTGGATTTTTCCAGTAGTAGCCGAAAAGTTTTTTCCGGGGGGGTCAAAACTGGTGAAATTTAATTTTACCCACCCGAAACTAAGAAACAGCCCTTTTTTTGCTAAAATTTCACAAAATAAATGTCAAATTTCAAAGCCCAGGAAGGGCAAGACCCCCCTTCCGACGCCCATGTCCACGGCTGATCTCGTTCAAGTGTTTTCTTGCGCTTGTTTTTGTCCGCCTTCTGCTTGAAGAATGTAAACCTTTCCTGACGACGCTGATCTTGCATTAAGGAACGTCAGGCCTGTCAGGTTTGAAAAGTGAAAGTGATAGTGATAGGAGAATGCGAACAACGCAATCTTATTACTATCTCCCTAAATCTCCATTTTCTACGACCACCCTCCCCGAGGGAGAGATTTTCTAGTTTTGCGGCGGCATTGTGCGGGGCGAAAAGGTCGTTGTTTGCCGGAGCAAAACGCGGCCAGCTGTCGACGCTTTGACGGTCATCGGATTGTGTTTATGAATCAGGCGAGCTGATGCTTGACGACATCTCCAAATACCGCTTCATCTCGCACGGAATGCAGACACTGCCGGGCACGAAGGACCCCGATATCTTTCAAGAAACCCTCCACGCTATGGAAATCATGGGGATCTCGCACGGCGATGTCAAAGGTCAGTAAGCTGCGCTCAGTTCATCAAAAGCACATTGCGGGCTATTTTGCCGCAGTTAGTTACGCGCTAAATACTTCAGTATAAATATTTCTTTTCCTATTCCGAGGGGTTGCTTCTCGACACGCTTTCACTCGCTTCCTCCCCCCATTGTATTTCAAAGTTACGTCACAGTCGAGTTGCAAGCGCACGTATGCCGTAGCTTCGCTCATTTGTTTTTGAGGCGATCTCTTCCTAGTTTTCCCTTTTAAGAAAATTTTACACTGAGTAAATGTTTGTTTTAATGAGCGTGAATATTTTAAAGTAAGCAGAATTCTAAACGAACTACGAACTTTGTGAATTGTTAGAATAAGTATTGTTACGTATCAAAATACGAAGCAAGTACACATGTGATTCAGATAGCTTCTGAAAGAGCAAAGTTGCGCACCTAGAGGGTACATTGCCCCTTCCCCCTGCAGAAATGCCCACAACTTGCCTCACAGTTGGTGGGGCGCTTATCGCGAAATTCCACACGTTGTCGAATTTTTGCTTTGAATCGTTGTGAAACAGAAGTGGAGAACAACACATGTTCATTGTCAAACATGTCACCGTTTTCACCCACCAGTGCAGTGTTCTGTGTCTTGAACGTTTCGCGCTAAAGCAGCCTAAGCAACGTTCAGCTTATTGGCACAGTGTCGACGCTACTTCCGCCGGACGTGACGTAGCTGCAGACTGCGTTCGACGATGGTAATATTTTCCTTCTGCACTCCTCGTGGGCGCGACTTGGCTGCACTGTGCAAAGAAAAACTTGTTGCCAAGTGAAAAAGACCCTTTGATCGGAATACNTGTCCACAGCAGTAGTTGTTTTTCCGGGGCGCACGTCACTGCGCTGCCTGTTGGATCAAGCCCGTTGCTAGATTTTAGGGTTTGGGGGGAAATACGTTTTAGCGGGGCAAGACTTTTGTTTTTCTTGTATGTTTGAAACAAATATTTTTTGGGCACAACAAAATTTGAGAGCAAAAAATGTTGGGGGGTCATTGCCCCTGAATACACCCCACGTGGCCACGGGCCTGCGTTGGATGTCAAGCTTTGGTTTGAACTAGGGTGTTTTGACCTCTTAAGTTTTGCCTCGTAATTGTTGGTTGCTGTTCTTTGCTGTGACGAAGCATTCCACGCGCCTGTCGTGTAACGTCAATGCAGCTGCATCACAAAGAGCCTATAATCGCCATTCATAGATACACTGTCGGCGTCAGTGCCAGTTTTTCAAACAACCGTAATTGTTACGTCACAGTTTGCAAACATTGTCAAACAACGCGAGAGCTGAAGTGCGGCAACAGCTCGACATCAAAATCGTTGTTGGAATGCGCGTGCCGTGCTTGTTAAAACGTCACGAGTTGGAAAATAAACTACAGCACGTTGCTAGTCGCTTCACGACATTGCGACAAAAGCAGTCAGTTCCATTAGCAAGCTTCAGCGATGTGGCCTTTATTGGCCTCGCATTGCATCTGTTGTTGCGTGGCAGAGAGATAAACAGGAAAGAAAGTGCTGTTTGAGCTGCTGACCTGACTGATAGAAATCACAACCAGGGTTTTTCAAGGCGTTTTGAGGCGAGGCGCCGAAACAGTCTCTAAAATGTTTCCAACGGTCTTTCAAAATCATAGCCGAACCTCACTTGCATAACCACCTCCAAAATACACTTAAACTTCATTTTATGACTATCTCGGTATTCAGATGAAATAGTTGCGGTCTTCAACGGTCACCAAGGTCAAACCTTAGACACAACCTTGTGTCTAACCTTTAAAGGAAAACTAAAGATAACTTGTTGATCCGTTGATACGAGTTGATCAACGTATCAACGGATAAGGTGACCATAAAAAGACCCGAGAATGTTCATCTGATAACTCTATTCTTTTATTGGTGATGCTGTATTACCGTGCTTTAAATGCACGCCCATGCCCTGGTGCTGTCTTTGCACGATTTTGCGCATGATATTTTATTGCTCGCGACGAAACAATAACAGAGCATCGCGTACGTAATTTCCGTCGACAGCGATGATGAAGGTCGTCAGCGCGGTGTTGTCGTTCGGCAACATGGAGTTCAAGAAGGAGCGCTCGACCGATCAGGCCACAATGCCCGACAACACGGTCGCGCAAAAGATCTGCGCACTGCTCGGCATCAGTGTGGTCGACTTCACCAAAGCGCTGCTCAAGCCGAAGATCAAGGTCGGCAGGGACTACGTGAACAAGTCGCAGACCAAAGAACAGGTGCGTTTCTCGTCGGCTTCTCTCTTTCGTGTCGGCGAAAATGTTGTCAGTGTTGAATGTTGCCGCGACCTGATAACGACAAGCGAGCCAGACAAGTTCAAAAGTAATTCCCAGGGCCAGGTTATCAGGTCTTAGACGTGTAACGAGGGTGGGGGTGAAAGTGAAAACATGTCGCAAGCTTTCCGCGATATGCGTAAACATTTGGAAATAAGGACAATTTCGCACCAGTTCTGCTGTTTTTTGCCAAAAATATTGCGCTGATGTTTCTGACGATTTGCCAAACCTGCTCACAACCCTATCTTCATGCTTGGCACTTCAAGCACAACTTGTAAAGAAGATCCACCACGTTCGCTAACATCAACTCGCAGAAACATGTTTTTTTTATAGAAAAAGGTTGTTTGCAGTGCGAGACGTGAAAATATGAAGGCGTCTTACGTAAAAAAGTGGCTTTTCTGGGCGATACCGTACGCGTGTCCTTGCTTTCCTAATGAGCTTACAAAGTTTCGACGCCTATTATTATCCAGGCCATCATCAATGGGTGCTTGCGAAACAGCTGGGGCTGCACCAAGCAAAATTGCGTGTGCCGGTGTCTCTCACTATTTGAACACGCGACTGCGCACCGAAGATAACCTGCGCGCGCACCACGCGCTGTCGTTGTCCTCGTCTCCAGCCACTCCCAGTGGAGTAGCGCGCGCGCAATTAGCGGATTGCGGTCGAGCTGAGAATGTTCGCCGCACTTCGGGCCGTGTACCTGTTTGCTGAGAGGCAGCCGCGAAGCGCGGCGAACGCGTTCGTAACAATCGGCCGACAAGCGAATGACGACCGCGTCGCGAAGTTATTAACGTCTTTTTTTTGCTAATTCAGAATTTGCGGACGCGACTTGAAATTTCGATCATTGACTCATTTCGTAACAGTAGGCGAGAGAGAAAAAAAACAGAATACATAAAAAAAACAAGACTTAGACCAGAAAAAAAGCAATTTCTATGCAAAACAACGGCTTATATCGCTTTTGTTGTTGTTCGAACGATCGCTTAAACTTGTACTGCGCGCAAACGCTTTCGCGAGATGATCTGCGCCGCACAAACAAGCTAAGCCGATCAATCGAGGCCGCTGTTGTTTCGTTAACGTATGCGCGATGGCGAATCCACGTGCGTAGTAACGCCATAGATGGCCTGCGGGATGCTGGAAGCGAAGTTTCAGCGATTTGGCCAAGCTGCCGCGGTGTCGACGCGCGCGCCTTCCAAGTCTTGGAACAGTCTCGAATCGCAGTCGTTCCTTGTACAAACAGCGGTTGGCCGGAGCAAACAAGCGCGTGCCTCGCCTGGAAGGGCTTCCACGCTTTTGCGCAAATCTGGGTTTTGGCCAAGCGGGCGTCTGTGAACGGCTGTATTTCGTAAACTCGCCTTGTGCAGGGAAAAGGTTTAAAAATTAGACGACCCGTGCTACGGAAACGTCGCACAGAAAAGTCCTCAAAGGGGCTTTACGATTGCGCAGGGGGGTTTGATGGTAAAAATGTGATAAACACTCAAAACTTATTTATAGTGTTTAATAGTTCAATTTGGGGGACTTGGTGCTTTTTTGGGAGAGAGAAGCCTACAAAAGCCCCCCTTGGCGACGGGACTGCCTTGCTAGCAAACGAGCAAGCGAAAATGGCCCAAAACGTGTTCACCGGTACGAAAATTCTGAAGTCGACCCGCAGTGTTTCGAAATCAGTTTTTCGTCGTTGCAGATCAGGATTTCGATTGCGTGTTGACAGCTAAGTGACGCACGAATCACGAAAAGCTGCTTGTTTTGCAGGTTAAGCGAGGTTAGGCAGGCCGAACGTTTACGCACAGCAGCTGCTGCCACCAGGCTAGTCGGTTTAAAAGCGCGAGCCGTCGAAGACACGACTTGCTTACTTTCAAAAACCCATCCCTTTCCGTGGCCCACAAGTCACATTCACTGGAGCGTTGAGCGTCCCGAAAGAGACGAAGAAATGCCAGTAACGTCGAGTAGCTGCCAACAGCTTTGCACGGAGGAGTGTCCGCACAAAACATAACAATCCTACTCGTCGTCGCTCAAGCGCGACATTCGCCCGCCTTCCGTCGTCGACTCAGCGGAGCGTGACGAGTCGCGACCCATCGACGCGATCTTTTCGCGCTCAATTCCCGCCTTCAGGCGTGGTCGTCGCGAGGCGATCTCGACCAGGCGTTTTGATCCTTCGGGCGCAAAGCGGGGGAGGGCTCGTAGCAAATGTGCGCGTTTGGAACGCTTTGCGGGCCGCGAGCTCGTCCGTGAAGCGCGACGTTCGCCGTCGAGACCGCCTGGCCTTGTGCGTGTGTGCGGCAGGGGGGTTCGCGGGGAGGCGTCACAATCTCTGGGGCCGTGACGCGGCCCGGGATTAGCTTTATGACGTCGCGGCGCCGCTGGATCAGCAACACTCGCGCAAGATGCGTTGCAGCATGTGGAGGGGGGAAGGTTGTGCGGGGCATGAGGCCCTGCTTGGTTCGTGTCCCTTTCCTGAGCTTTCAAGGCTCGAACGCAGAGAGCAAAAGCAACCGATTTTGCTTAAACTTCGGATAGAATTGAAAGCGCGCGTGCCACTGAGGTCGCGTCTCTGCTTCTGCTCGAAGAACTCGCGCGTGCCAAGTTAAAAAATACGTCTGTCTCTCGCGCAGGTCGACTTCGCGGTCGAGGCGCTCGCCAAAGCGCAATACGAGCGTCTGTTCAAGTGGATCGTGGACAGGATCAACCGTTCGCTGGACCGCACCACCCGGCAAGGGAGCAACTTCATCGGAATCCTTGACATTGCCGGATTTGAAATCTTCCAGGTTGCCCGACTTGTGAAAGCGCGTGGTTCCTGCCTCGTCTTTGCAGACAGGCAGTCCCTGCTGATGTGTTTTCTAAGTGTGAATGGAGCTAGTTTGCCCTGTGTGCGTGTTGGTCTGTTGGTCGAAGATAGTTCTGCGCCTGTCTCCATTTTAATTTTCATCCGCTCGAATTTGCTTAAACAACCAGAAAGACGTTATTTGCTGTCACTATTACGCAATATCAAAATGCAAAACGATGCCTTGACGAAACTCAATCAAAATTTAAATGTCTTTTTGAGGGAAGCATGCTTTTGCTGTGCAGCCGTTTCTCGAAAGTGCTTAAAATGTACTAAAGCATTGGTTCTTAATCGGGGAGCTCCCTCCCCAGGGGAGCGTCAACAATTTTCCAGGAGGGCGCGAGACCTTACGCGCTCTACAATATGCGAAGTTTTTCAACGGGGAAGTGTTCCGTCCGGTTTACTTATTTAAAGTCAGGGGGGATTGAAACAAGACAATTACTTAAGGGAGGAGTGCCAAAGAACTGTTTAAGAACCACTGTCTTAAAAACACAAACGCGTTGTGTTTTTTGAAACTAAAAAAAAAAGAACCACTTAAGATTTCAGTCGTTTTGTTCTTTTGTTGTTTTTAACCACCCGGTGTTTCTGTTGTTCCTGTTCAGCTGAATAGTTTCGAACAGCTCTGTATCAACTACACCAACGAAAAGCTCCAACAGCTCTTCAACCACACGATGTTCATTCTCGAACAGGTAGCCGTCGCCGACAAACGCCGTCTAATCGCACTTTTGTGTTTGTTTTCTTTCTTTTTCCGGTCGTCGCCACGTACCTCTCTCTGTCTTTCCGACCGACGCCGCCACGACGACGAACCGACCCCCCCAACGTCGCGACGACGTCCGCGTCTTCTATCGCGCGCGTTTTCCGTACGGTATTAACGCATCGCGTGGCTCGTCGTCATGACAACGCGGCGGCTGCGACGTGGATCGTCGCCCGCCGTTCATCGCACTTGTCGCCGCTTCGTCTGCGCCGCCGTGCATGCGTGACGTCATTTNGCGATGACGTATGCGAGCCGTTGCGCTTCGCACCACGGCGNGAAAAACCTTCATGCATCGCCCATCGCTTTCTCGCGCATTTTCGCCGCCTGTCGGAACGTTCGCACGCCTTTCGGCGCCCATTGATCTCGTCACAATGACCCGTCGCCCCCCGTGTTTTCGTTCGGCGACTCGCGATCGCGGTCAACAACCACGCATCGCATGAATCGCGCGTTCCCGACAATCTCCAAACATCGAACCGCGCTGCTTTCGTGGCTGTCGCCGGTCGTCGCGTCACGGTCACGTCACCAGGAAAACAGCTTCGAGCAACTGTGCATCAACACCACGAACGAGAAGCTGCAGCAGTTCTTCAACCACACCATGTTTGTCAAGGAGCAGGTTTGCTACAGGCACAAGATTGATTGCAACTGTGCTGCTGCCCGATTCGGAATGACACGTCAATCAAATGTCCTTTTAACACGCTTGCCGTCCCCCCCCCCCCGTTCTTTGCGCACAATATGATTTTTTTCCTCTTTCGAATCGTTGAGTCTCTGGGGGACAAACCCGCGAAATAGGCGTGATGTGTTAAAAGTCCGGTTCGCTCGGACGCAGGCTCGAGCCGTTTGCGTCATTTCCGGCGTCTCTTCCCTCTGCTACCAGCGTCAAACGAAAACACCGACAAGTCTTTCGTGAAATGTCCTTCCTTTGCGCCGCGTTCTTCATTTAAAAAAAGTGCGATGCCGATCACAGCCAAGCTGTGCATGTGTTTTCGCTTTGAGGCGCGCTCGTTCACGACACCGCAATTCTTCACGAGCTCGAGAGTCCTTATCGCAGTTAGTGGTGGTGATTTTTTGCTTGTCAATCGGGAAGTTTCGCCTGTCAATCGAACGGCTCCCTAACCAGACGACAATCGCACAACCTTGCACAGATTGATTTATTGCCGACCTCTTGTCTGATTGCGACTTTGTTCAGCTTGAAACAAGCAAAACGCTTCAAAAGCGTTTTCAAGTTGCAAATTGAAACCTGTCAATCAAACGTCACTGTTACCGATTTTCTTCATCGCGGTTTAGCTCAAAGGTGTTGCGTCCGCGTGGATGCGAGGTCGGTGTCAAGTAGTTCTTTCACAAAAGCGGTCAGCTACCGTGCGGGCGTTGACAAAAGACATGTTAGCTTCAGTTTAAAATGACACGACCTGCACTGCCTGTGAAGAATGAAAACAGACAATCTGATTTTTCTTTCCGCGCTTGTTAGAAGCGGTTGATCTAACGCAACGAATGCTTGTTGATCGATGAGGTGTAAACGTTGGACGTCCGAACTTCAGACTTTGAAGCGTCGGTGGTTGACTGTGATTTTCTTTGTCACTTCTTTTAATTTTGACACGAGTTTCTGATCTGCTACTCTTCTTTAATCGTCGTAGATGTTCGTCGTGTCTGTTCTGGTGCTTTTTTCTATCGTTTTGTTAAACTGGTCTAACAGTTGCTGCTATGTAGAAATCAGCGGCCAGAGAGAGACATTTCTAACTTGTTGCCTCGAAAACAGACCGTTTACGGTAAAACCCGTTCCGTTTTGAACCCCAATTGGTTTTTCTGGGTTGCAGGAGGAATACAGACGCGAAGGCATCGAATGGAAATTCATCGACTTTGGTCTCGACCTCCAACCTTGTATCAACCTGATCGAAAGACCGGTGAGTATCCGGCTGGTCAGGTGTCCTGTTGCGTGTTGGTGCAGAAGTTACTGAGTTTAAAGCAGTTCCACTCTGCCATACAATTGCCACATTGACTTCTGGCATACGCCCAGTGTGATTTCGTTTTCCAAATTTACTCTCGGGCAGTGGTTTTCCACCGTTTCTGGCCCGTGGAGCAGTAAAATAATACCCGATGGACCCCTTTGCTAAGGGGTCCCGATGGACCCCTTTGCAAAGGTCAGTGTATTCAAGGGCATGTTCAAATCTTAGTCCTGTAACTCTACGTGGACCACTAGAAATTTTCGGCGGTCCACCTGGGCTACGTTGTGAATCACTGCTCTAGGGTTTCTTGAAAGTTCTGAGTGTGGAAACCCAATAAGTGCTCAGTGTCCGCTGTGGCTGTACCATGCCACCGCTTGCTTCAACGCACTTCTAAACCATGTACGATTTCATTTGTAAAACGACCGTTTAAACCATCATCCCTTTTGTGTGCTACAGTCAAACCCCCCTGGAATCCTGGCCCTCCTGGACGAGGAGTGCTGGTTCCCGAAGGCCACCGACAAGTCCTTCGTCGAAAAGGTTGTCAAGCAGCTTGGCGACCACGAGAAGTTCCAGAAGGCGAAGCAGCTCAAGGACAAGTGCGAATTCTCGGTCATGCACTACGCCGGAAAGGTGGGCGTCAAAACTGTTCGTGCAAGCGCAAACCGGTTTGATCTTGTTCGCACTTGCTTGCTGTGCGCGTCGGCCACGAAATATCCGGAAGATGTCGAGCGTGCCGGCGTGAACCGTGACACAAGCGCGTGAGGCTGGTGCAGTGCAGGATGGAGAAGAGCCGGCCTGCAGCATGTTAATTTCGGCTTGAGCACACAACGTCTCAAAATCATCCAGCACTTGCCACCCCCCCACGCTATGTCAGTGGATCCCTGTCTATTCCTCATTCGTTTTTTTTGCCTAGGTTGAGTATACCGCCCACAAGTGGCTGATGAAGAACATGGATCCGTTGAATGACAACGTCACGGACTTGCTCCACAATTCCACCGAGACTTTTGTGGCCACTATCTGGAAAGACAGTAAGCCGTGTTCAATTTCTTGCCTCTGTTCGAATAAACTATTTTTCATGTTAGAAGAAGAGGCAAAATTTTCCACGCGTCTCCAGCGAAAATCCATGATTTTGGTTAGTTGCTCGTTATTTTGCGAAATGAGACCTTTTACGAATATTTTTCAGCGCGGAACATGAGTAAGATAAGTAAGTGATCGGGTTTGACGTGTTTGCTCGTGATTGGCTGCGTTGCCGACAAACGCTTACGTGCTGTGGCAGCCGTTTCATGACATCGTTACCGACATTACTTGTGTGGAACGTGTTGCTCCTCGTGAGCAGTGTGTTGTTCGTCGTGAGCAGCGTGATGTTCCTCATGAGCAGCGTGTTGCTGCTTGTGAGCAGTGTGTTGTTTGTCATGAGCAGCGTGTTGCTGCTTGTGAACAGTGTGTTGTTTGTCATGAGCAGCGTGTTGCTGCTTGTGAACAGTGTGTTGCTCCTCAAAACCACCGAAGCATGTCCAGTCGGTCGGTGTTTCAGATTCAGATTTCATACGTCA
>JGI24158J21664_10004925_pt1 | contig 17324 bp, 9 predicted proteins | sample Ectturendosymbi3_FD_21664 | JGI IMG/M metagenome (IMG submission 21664)
GCAAATTTAACTGCTGAGGGGCATCGACTCGATAACCTTCCGGTTCCTTCAATGCCCTGGCGTCCGTGCACTAATTTGTGTTTTTTTTCTAGCTGAACATTAATTATCGCCAAATAAACTCAACTCAAGATCTTACAGAGTATATATTTCGCCAACGATGTAGGCATCATCAGCTCTTAATCTGTTACTCAACTTTGTTTCTTGTGTAGTTCAAGAATTTTTTGGATGGAAGGGTGTTACTCAGGGTATAGTGGGGTGGGAACGCGTTGCCACATTTTTTGCACTAGTAACGTTACTTGAAGATTTAGATTTTTCATTTCAATTTCTACGTGTAGCGCCTGGAGCAGCATAAATGAATAAATGACAAGTTACCTCGTGTATAGCAGCGTAGCATGTTTTGTAATTGCTGTTTGTGACATCGGCAATGGTATTTGTGTACTCCACGCTTCGTCTGATTGTTTGCATTTATCGTAACTCTGTTATCTTCGTTTCAGAGGAGTAATTGGTCTTGAAATTTCAGGCCGTTGCGGAGTAGGTTGCAGTTTGCCTGAGTGGATTGCGAGAACTAAAGGAACTTTTTTCGTGTGAGGGCATCTGAGCGATATTTGGTATTAGAGTTCGGCTTTAACCAATATCAGGAGTGTAGTGGACTGGGAACGCGTGGGAACGGCGTTTCCGTCAGAGCCGTCGCCAGACAGTCTTTAATAGGAGGGCTTTGCCTTTGTGCAGGGGGGCTTGAGATTTAAAAAATTGACAAAACTTCACTGATTTACAGTGTTTCATTTTTCAATTTGGGGAAACTTGCAGCATTGTTTGGGGGGATAAGTCAACCAGACTGGTTCTCACACCTCTTATTTAGCACTACACCCCTGCTGTTATCCAATATATTGTTAGCAACAGAAAGGTCGTCTTAGCTTTGCGTTAGTTGCAAAGCAAGCACACATATTTTATCCGCAATTGATTTCCAAAACGGTTGTATCGTTTTTTGTTTTAAGAGTAACATTATTTTTTTCGAAATCACAAGTGTTCTATTTTCATCCTTTTTCCACCAAATTTCTCCATTATAGAATAGTCCCGTGACATAACCGATTACTTGGCAATGGCTGAGTTAGATCAAAACTTTTGACATTGTCTGTAGTACAATAGCAGTTACTTTTACAATGTAAATCCATTAACGTGTCTAACACTTGCAAAGCTTTAGCATACAGCTAATATTTTGTCTAAAGGATGATTCAATATTGTCAAATCAATGATGAAATTTCAACCAGGTATAAAGATATAATGATGCAATCTGCAGTGATCGATTTTTAAATCATTTTGCTGCAAAGGGCTGTTTGCAAAGTGTTCATTTCAGTTTTATCCTTGTGATTTATTGCGTACCATTGAAAGGTTAGTTCAGATGTTATTTGCAGCATATTTATTTTGAGATTGTTTACTTCTAAAAACGACACGTTGCGGATATATTATTTTCATTGCTATACGTCGCAAAGTAGTAAACCGACTTACTCTATCTGTACTCACCCAACTAAAATACTACTAAAAACCTGTTTTAGAAAAGTCCATCACAAGCATTTTCATTGCCTAACCGCTACATATTTCTACAATTAATTTTTGAAGTTCTAATGTATTTCAACCACATCTGAAACTGTCTCAATTGGGGTTACGCCTTTAAGTCAAACAGGAGCTCGCAGCACCAAAGGTAATGCTTACGTTTTTCAACTTTTCTTCCCCGAAAAGCAATCTTTGTCTTGCAGATGAAACAGGCAAACGTTTTTTGCAATATTTCCACTATTTCATTTTTGAAACATTTTTTTCTGGCAAATTGCATCTGCTCGCTGTTCACGTGATCTGCCCAATAGGTTATCCTAATTCCGACTACATTTCTGGTTCGATCGGTTTTTATATTTCCTGTTTCCCAAGGCACGGTTTTTATCCTCGCTTATTCTAAGGTAAATTTCCTTTTCCCACACTGATTTCCCACTGCGTTGTGAGTGTAAGACTTGCATTCTGTGACAATGAACGAAAATTTCTCGAAATTTTCCCGTGTGCCTAATGATAGCTGTTGTTTCTGCTTTTCCGCAGACCGTAAAATAAATACGTTTCAAGCGCAAATATACATTTTAACCAGCCTTGTTTTAAAGCGGCAACAGGGGCTGATGTAAAATGTGTATGGAACGACACCTTCCTACATTTTAGCACATCGAAATCAAACGTTGCACTACCCACCTTTCTCTTTCTTGCTCTCTGCCCGCTTGGACCTGTACACATTAGCTGGAATATGCACTGAGACTTTATCCAGTGCTTCTGCAAATTGAAATACATCACATTTTATCAAAGCGACAGTTCGGGAAGCACGCGCTTTTCTGCTATATATATACTGTATATGTATATATAAAACACCAACATGTTCATACCTCTTATTCTCTCACTGACTTTTCGCCCTCTGTCCTGTGGGGCAGGGGCATCATTGGCCAACTCAATTTTTATCGTAGGGGCTGTGGTCATTTTCGTCAAAGCTTGGTTATTCCTAAAAGACCAGTTTGGGTCAGTTTAAGTCTTTTTGTGGAGAATAAACTGACACAAGTCGCTACTGAACAATGAACGCGCGATTGCCAACGTTCAACGCTTCCATTTCAGATTTCCGGCCTGATTTATCAAATAACAGATCATTGCGCCATTGTACGAATCATGCGTAAAACAAAGCGGTTCCGAGCTTCCTCAATTGGTTAAAAAATGCCTAAATGCGTCACACCGACATCTGGTTCTTGTCAGCATGTGATTTCATGCGGTCAATGCCGGATGGGTGATGGGTTGATGGGTTACGATAACCGTTCACTGAAAAACAGCAAACTACATAGTTTCAACGGAACGCCAAGTTATGCTTGAGTCTCATGATGATGAACAACGAACCCTTATCTGAGCGCAGGTCTTCCAGGAAGATGGGAAGTAAATTAAAAGGTGAGGTAGTTTAACAGTAAGAAGAGCTTGTAAATTCGGTTTCAGCTGCTTAAATGTATTGAAAAGAAATTTCGGCCCAGCCTGTGTGTTTTTTACCCTGGATAGTTTTGCAGAAACNTTAGAGCAAGTTTACGGGTACAATCCTTCCTTCCAGCACCGCTCTAATGGAAACTCACAAAAGAAAGAGAAAGGTAAAATATCAGTGTATCATGCAGCAGATTTAAGGACATTCTAACATAAAACTGTTTATTTCAGTCTTCGAGAAAAACCGTCCGCCTAGCGACAAACCCACNACATCTGCTGATGCTGAACCTTCAACCAGCAAAAAGAAGAAAAGCGAAATGAAAGGTGTTTTGTTTACAGTCCCTAACCATCATTTGTTTCATGTGCTTTCAGATGAATGTAGCAGTTAGGATGCTCGTTTCGATGTCCTCATAAACACATGTAACTTTTCTAAGAAATATAAAAACGCATGTATAGTAAAACGCATGTATTGTTTGCAAAATGAGAATTAAACGCAATGTTTGTTTCTTCGTGGTATTTTGATTTTTACAAGTTTTATTGGATTGCAGAATCGTTAAGGAATATTCCTACGAGAACAAGAAACGTTTTGCTGATTTCATTACTTGCAGTTGCATTTCTTGTGGCACTGATAGCTTTCATATTGGCGTTGGTGCTTGCGGTAAGGATTTCGGAAGGATGTTGTGAATTGCTTGTACACATATACTGTAGATAGCATTTTTGTAATTTAAAATATCTGAACTATTAAGTCTGCTTGTTAATAACCTATACCTTACAGTAAAACAACTTAGAGTTTTACAAAAAATTGCTCTCACTGGAGAAAATTGGTTTTGTTGGAGAACTCTAAGTTGTTAGAAACTCTAGGTGTGTAAAATTACACTGGTTTAATGCTCAATAGAACAGGATGCATTCATTAAATTAAGATTAACAGAATTCAAATGTACGTGGATTTTGTAAAACATTTCGTAATTTTTCAAGATTTTCCAAACTTGCTCTTCGTATGGACTTTCTGGAGCAAAGTGCAGTCGCTTTCTGATCTTTCTCAACTGTCTCTTCTAGTACTGATGGTCGTACACTTCCTTTCGCCTGAAATAAACACCATTCCTCATTAAACTTTTGTGCCATTTCCAAATCTGTATAACAACCGGAACTTATCTGTGGAATTCTCCAAGAAACGCACGCTGCACAGCAGGGGTCTCACACTCAAGTTGCTCCATGGGCCAAATTAGGCCTACAAAGTAACCCGAGGGCCGCATTATGACGCTGACGCACCAATTGCGATACCTGAACCTTACTACAAACAGATTTCACATCTTATTTCCTGCGAAAGGTGTCGTGAGTTATGGTCAAATCATTTCTAGCAGTCTCCAAATTCGTTTAAAAGGAACTTGTTCACTCGCTAGCTGAGAACTTTTAAACACCGGTAAATAAACTAAATAACTTAAATGTTGATTATGTGAAATTTTCCAAAAGGCACCGCGGGACACATGCGGCCTGGGACCGCGTGTTTGAGACCACTGCTGTACAGTCTTGTTCACTGTGTTCGAGCATACTCTAATACACATAACGCATTTTCTATTAAAGATCAATGGTTTCAACCTTTTTCATACAGCGACCCATTTTGCAACCCAATTTAACCTAATGACCCCTTCCGAAAATTTCCAGTCACGTATATGTAATGCAGTTGTGTTTGCACAATAGAAAATCACAACGACTAATGTTGAACAAAGACTCATTTATTAAATTCGTGCACATGGCAGCATTAGTGAGGGAGATCCGTGCTATATACAAATCACTCCGCAGCACAACTCATTGAAAACTAGAATAACTCCCAAGTTCGCTACCGCATTCGGATATCTAATTTACAAACACAGCACATTCTTACGTCACAAAGTTATGCGTGCGTAGCCAAACGCAGTAGTACTCTGTGCTGCGACGGTCATAACTTCACGCAAAGAGTAGGCTATTATTTTTGCCAGGTGATCCTATTATTTTGGCTACGACAAAAATGGTTCCACATACTAAATATGAAATAGAGAAGTAAATATGAATATTATTATCAGAAGCTCTTGCAACCCTAGAAAAAAAGGCAAACGACCCCACGGGGCTCGCGACCTAGATTGAAAACCACTGATTTTCTCATTTTTATACCTGAGTCTCATTTTTATACCTGAGTGAATCATTAAACCTTGGGTTGTTTCTACATATAACTGATGAAGTCGGAAATAGTTCGATGAAAATGGCAAACTTGCTAGATTGCACAATGATTGATAACACGGTTTATAAAACACCCTGTAATTACTTTTCTTTGCACAGTTGGTTGTAAATGATAAACTCGATCTGATTTTCTACAATCTTATGTTTTTACGTGCAGTAGATCAGTCTTTACTGAATTGTGAACGTTTCGAATATCTACGAAGTACTAAGTATTTACTTTTAATGGAGTTCTCCAGAAGTCATTTTATTTCAAAATGTTATTCTCCGATGATTGCTAAACGAAAAAAGAAATGAAAACGAAATGCTATTTTGGATCGGCGATTTCCATTTGACCTTTGACCAGGCAGAAAATACGCAATGTTACAAAAGGAAAATTGTCGGTATATCATTTCTTTAAGAAATTCAAACCCAACGTTTCAGAAGTTTCTCCAGTTAGCGGATGTAATAAAGTCTAGTTGCTTGTTGGATTGTATCCTATTTTATTTCATTGCAAACCATAAAATAATGGCAAGATTGTTTTCAATATTCCGATATGTCAGGATGGAATTGTATAGCTTTTTAAGCGCCACTCAATAAGTTGCATATTTTTCGCTTACGCGCGAATCTTCTTGGTGTGCAAGACTAGTTTTTGGGTATCGCAGGATAGTATTGAAACAGATACGTTTTCGAAAAATCAGAACCAAAATATTAACCTGGATAATGTGGAGCAACCTTAAGTTTATTAGGCATGCGTTTGTTACTTTAAAGCATTTATATAAAAAAAGGTTCATGTCTGAACAACCTGAAAGACCTTGTAAAGCCACAACTAATGTTGTGTATTGTTCTTTTGTTCGCAAATGCAACCTGCAGTTTTTGTAAAAGCACACAGAATTGCGTTTTTCTGCCAAATGTTTTCCCTCAGTAACGTGACCTTTTGCTGAGCTGGTAGCTCACGTGAGAGCGGAAGATGTTACATGCACCTACGTTTTTAGTCATGACGCAGATCTATTGCTCATCTTCACAAAGTAGATTGATTGGCAACAAACTACAAAAAAAACAGGAAGTCTCATTACAATTGCTTCGTACTCCCTTTGGAGTGTCATTAGTGGTCTGCGGCGCCCATCTCCACTTACCCTGCGTGGTGGGCCTCGCGGCTACTTTCGCAGTGAATGTTGAACTGGTAGCAGGCTATTGGCAGTATCGTGCGTGAAAGCTTTCTCTTGCAACCATCCTATTAACAACAAGCACGAATACGAACAGACTTCAAAGTACCGATTTTTAAGTCTTCCTTATGACCCGACCACGATTCGAATCCAGTCTACTAGCTTCGTGGCACGCGCTTCCTGTTGCAAGTTGCCATTGCTTTTTCTACTTTTCACAAGCAAACATTTTCTGGCCCTGTAACGGTCGCGTATCAATTTAAATCAGCTTTCAATTGCGCATGTTTGTCTGTGCTTTATGGCTTAAAATTGCTTGCACAGAGCAATTAATTAAATTAACCTTTTTAAGTGAGGCTGATGAAAACATTTTCGGCAAAATCCTAAGAAAAGCTAGAGCAGGGCCGGTTGTGTTGGCACAGTCTTTTGGCAACGGCTGCCGTATGAACTGCTTTATACAATTGTTGGTTGAGTCCGATTACCTTTTTGCGAGTTGAGGAGTCTATATAATTGCGAAGATAAAGTTTAAAATAAACAACAAAGTGCATTACTACCAAGAACTTTTTTAAAATTACGTTTGTCAGTAACTTGTTCTTTGTTTGTTTAGTAGGTGAAACAAGTTACGAACAAATTTGAAAAAACAAGTTTGTGCTTTCGGTTTAAAATTTCAGGAAAACGTTTCCTCCTTAAGTGAAACTGTACATAACAATCAAAAAAGGGTTCGTTCTGCCAAAAAAGCGCTTGAGTCGGTTTCACAAGAACTCGAAAGCATAACAGAAGGTACGTTTTCACCAATTTAAATACGATTTTGCTGTTTGTTAAAGCTAGTTCTTTACATACTTCAAATAACAAGAGCCAGAATAAACCGTCATTTATTAGTATACAGTGCATGTTTCACAGAATCTATTGAGGGCGTGGAACGGTTTTATGATACCTTAAGGTAAACTTTGTCGTCAACAAAATTGTGCGAGTTGTACAAAAATTTTAAATATTCGTCTTTCTTGTGTGCTCTTTCGTTTTGTTGTGCGCTTATGTTCGACTTTCTGAACAGATTTGGACGCTGCTGCTGAGCGGAGAGTTCAAGCAGAGAACAAATTTCATCAAGGTTTGTAATGGCAAAATTACAGTGTCATTATTCAGAAACACTTTATTAATTAATATTATTCGAAAATAAACTATCAAGTAATGGCATCCCGAATTGTAATATTAAGTAAAGTTGTTCCTAAACATGCTGTTAGTAGTGATTTTGCGAAAGGTGCCGTCAAATAATGGCATTCCGAAATCGTTTTTATTAGATAAACTATAGGTGATACAATTTCGTTTATCTCGTGCAAATAACTTCGTCAAACTGGACTATCTGCGGATGAATATCTTATGGCAAAATATTGGCTGAATATTTCTTTCTTCGCTTTTTTCTTGAATCAATTTCGCAAATATTTGCCAAATAGCGTCTTATGGGTTCAACATTCATTTTACTTGTGTGTTCAATGTACGTCTTTTGCTTTTCTTTAAGTTCTTATCAAATTTATCATGGCAGCATGCTGTTAATTGTGACTGCTGCAATGCCAATTTAACATACATTTGCATATTTTAGTTAAAGACAACCTCACCAACGAAGCAACAAGGTTAGATCGACGACTCCAAGAAGCGATCGGACACCTAAGTAATAATATTTTTGCAATTGAATGTAAATTTCTAAATCCTTCATCATTTTGTTGAAGATTGAAACAGTAATACAATTTGTTGTGAACAAATACATTTTAGAAAAAAAGCGCAACGCCAACATTAGCCTGCCCCTTCCGCAGTACATTCTGACGCAATTTAAGCGAACGACTTATGTTGTTGATGCTATGAGATATGACACAGTAGCATGCTTCATTCGTAAAATAGAAGTTGATGTCATTTTGAAATCTGCAAATATCCTGTAAAAAGCTTTCATTTGATGGTCAAAATATAGAAGTGCATGGATTATGTGATTACCGACTTTGCCGCAGAATCTGAGTCCAATTTGGATTCTTTCTGGTTATTCCCTCTGAACGGCTACAAGTACCATTACACAGTCCATGGTGGAAACTGGGACGAAATGAGGCAGAAATGTAAAGCAATCAACGCTGAATTAGCAGGCAAAAGTTTGAAAGATAAAATTGCCAGAGAGTAAGTTTGCCATTCTTCGGTTGCAGCCATTGGAGCTTGTTTAATTAACACCTTGTTATTAGAGCTGTTTAAAACTTTCTGCAGTAGATGGCAGCAAAGTCCAACGCTATTTTTGCAGCTAGTTGCTGTTATCCTAGTTTCTGAAAAACATTTGCTGTTTCCTGTCTATAAAAAACATTTTATGTCCTATTTTTGTCCAGAACCGTTAAAGCTTTTGATTATTTGTGTGATAGATTGTCAAAAAAAGTTTAATTTACCCCTGTAGGCAGTAAGCACAATGTAAAGAACGGATATCTGTCAGTGCGAATATCGCCAACGGATGCATGATGACGTAAATGGAGAAAAAACAGCGTTATACTGTAAATTAAGGAAAATATACAATGGAAAAATTATTTTTATTGCAATTTATTATACGTTTTGCTCACACACGTAAGGCCTAAGAGTTGCATTGTTTTACATTTTTGTATTTTCGCAATTGTTGAAATGTATTTTTGTGTCACATGGCCATGGGAGGGTATGGACAATGACGGAATAGCCTTGGCCTGAGAGACACGGTGGCTGACATTGGCCTAGGCTAACAAGAAATATAATTTTACTACCGTTGTGGTGTCATTGCTTACCGTAAAAATTGGATTTCGTGACTCCAGTTACATCATTTTATATCCGTAACCAAGATCAATGACGGGTATTTGTCATTTACCGGGCATCCCCCTACCAACGTTTCTTACGTGTGTATTAAACAATATAAGATACTAAAAATATTGCGATTCTTAGTGCTTCTTCTTGGTTGTTGATGGATATGGGCCAAACAAAGCGGTTTCGTGGCACAGAACACTGCGAAAGTTTATACCCGGGTCATATCTTATACGTAAAGTTTTAAAAATTTCAAAGCTAGCCTTGGTCATTTGAAGGCTTGCAATAGCGTCGAACGTACGCTAATTATGCCGGAGTGGACAAAAACGCATATCTGTTAGGCGAAAAATACTTCTTAAATTCGGCAGTGCAAATTTTACTGATTTCGCCTGCATGACTGAAGCCTCCTAAAGCCGCAAGACTATTTCCAATAGTCTTTTACAAAAACGTTTCTCATCTATTTGCGTTATGTCTGTATTTTTCTATCAAGATAATGTTTTTCTTTGTGTCGTAGTAACAGCTCTGAAATGCACATACCCATGAGGTACACCAAACTGTTCCATGAAACGAATGGTAATGATCTATAACAAAGCGTAATAACAGTTGCACAGGCGTTTTTTACATTGTCTGTAGCTCGTCGTACTGATTTTTTGCGCTTTTCATGAGCTTGAGTTTAGTTGCCAATTGTATGGACTTCCACCGCAACTATGAATGTCTAGTTCATGGTCATCAGCATCAAATGCACGAGTGAAGAACCAGCCATTTCTTATTTGAAACACCACCCCACATATTAGTGTAATCATATGCGCAATTTTGTTGTAAAATGTGGGGGGGCAGTTTGATGTAAAACCAATATAGTCATGCGGCCGATGCAGAAATGAAGTTTTGTAAATACAGATTCCCAATCTTGTTTTAGAGGTGTTTTCAAAACAACACTAATCACGCTTTGCTTTATCCCTACAAATGATTTAGAAATTAATAAACTTAATTTTGTTGTTGGATATGGTACTGTAGTTCAGCTTGGTCGCACTCCTACCAGAGTATGATACAAACAAGCACAGCAATATAGTAGAACACATCAATTGGGTTTTATCAGAACTGTCAGTTGGAGTGCACAAAACGGTGAATCGCGTTGGTCGCACGTGCATATCACTCTTTAAGTAGAACACATCGATTTTCATGCATTTCATAAGAAGTATTGGTTACAGCGCGATTTGATGTCTTGTTTAAGGTGCTTAATGTTAAAAATACGATACATTGCAAGGTATGGTAGCTAAATATTTTTCTTGCACATTTCTCCTCTTTAAAAATGCTACAAATCTTTAGCTACTGGGCATCATGCATGCAACCCCACCCCTAGCCAAATCTCAACTGATATCCTCTTAGCAAAAAATGTTTGGCCAAATTAGCGTAGGCTATTCCACAAAATGATTTAGAATTTATTTTTACTGCTGATGGACGGAGGATCTGTCCTTTCAAATCTGCCCTTGTCAGCTCCTGCATGCTGTAGGGTACCCTTTCGATTGTCCAAACATCGTTAGTCTAATAGACTTTCCAAACATCAATCAAACTACCAAGCAAAATTATCCAAGCCAACTAGAGAAATATTCAAGTTATCCAAAAGAAAACGAACCAGAAGTCTTTCTGAATACTTACCCATATACCAATCTAGCCTATAATGTGATGTCTGCATACCTAATCATCTAGTGACCAGTTCCCTAACTAAGGGGAGGGCTTCCCCCCCTGGAAAAACTTTCTCCTCCCCTGAAAAAATGTCTTGGACATATTGTACGCATAACCATTGCTTTTGTACATGCTATCGATGTGAAATTTGTGCCTCCCTCAGAAAATTCTTCGCTTCCTTCTGGTGTCCAAAGCTGGTCGTGGGTTTGCTGGTGACTGTTGCTTTGTGACTTCTGTCAGTTATGCCACTCAGCTAAGTCTTTTCACAATAAAATTTTTCAGGTTTGACATCAAATTTGAATACCCTAAATTAATGTCAAAAGTTTTATTCTAGAGTTATACATGCATAATGACACAAAAATATATTAGACATTAAACAGAAATTAAAATGAACAACGGTGAATTGGCAAACAATACCACGTTTCACCTGAAACAACACGAACAGAATGTCCAGCAAAACTAGGTGTTACATGGGCTCATAGGCGGCGGAACCAGGGGAACCGCATGAGTTTAGGCTTCCCCACTTTTTTTCTAGGAGGGCTCGGCCCTCCCGCATTTAAATTTCGAATTTGCCTGAATAAGTTTAAGTAACACAATTCGTACTGGGTCCATTGTTAAAGTAAATTGTTTTTTGTACGACGACTAAGAACAAGTAGTTACATTTATGTGTTCAAGTCAGTGGTCAGTGCAGTGTATGATAGATACGGTGTTGTGTAGAGAGGGGTCGTTGAGAGCTTATCAAATTTTGAATAAAATTGCTTAAACCTTCTGACAAAAGTTAATGACATCAAATTTCAGTACTTATGATGACACAGTTACCGATTCAAATCACAAAAATTTTCTAGTTTTTTTGACGTGCACTTTTGCCTCCCACTTCGAAAATAGTTCCGCCACCCATACGTAAGCTACCTGTAAACGAAATGTTTTGCACTTGGATGAAAACATTGCTGCATTGTGGGTATAAATATCTTTTGCATTGGCTGGTCACCCTTGTCGCGGCATACAAGAAATAAGGCTAAATGTACAAGCTATCTCTAATTCCTAGTCAAGTCATTAAGTTTTGAGCTATAAGACAATACATAGCTAGGTCAATACTTCTCTAAAATTTTGATGGAAATCCTGTTTACTAATGGTTGAAGACAGTCTTTTGCAAAACTACCCATTCTAAAATTAAGTCTTCACAATAGTGCTGCTGTTTGTCTTCGGCAAAAACGTCGCTGAGGTTTGCCTGAAAATGCAACTTTCTAACATTATACACTTGCGTCTCTAAATTTTACGCTGTCTGCTTCTGAATACGCGACAACCAACGTTACAACAAAGCTAGTTAGCCAACGTTTTTGCACGAAACAAATCACGGCTGTACTGTGGTCTCTCGAGTGTGCAGCCGTTAAGCTTTACTGCAGTGCTTCTCAACCGGTGGGCCGCGAAGCTCCTTCAGGTGGGCCGCGAAATGTTCCGAGATAACGCAATAATTACGCCTAGTCATGAGTTCTGAAACAAATTTTTCATGAAGTGGGCCCAAAATCAATGTCTCGGCGAAAAGTGGGCCGCGACATCAAAAAGGTTGAGGAGTACTGCTTTACTGTTTCAAGACAGTGACCTTTCTTAAGTAGACCACTCTGGATAAATTTTGAAGAGAGGCAGCTAACAATCTTTTGCAGTCTTTAGAAACTTGCAAAATGCTAAAAATCATTTTTGAAGTAAAAATTTGTAAAAATATCAGAATCAGTTATACCACACCACACTCTGTTTCAACATCAACATTGCTATGTGTAACATCTAACATGAAAAACTCTTAACACAGAACGTGACAAACGTCATATTTAATTTTGAAGCCTCACGAAATACCAACCCCAAGAGAAAAAAAGTTGGGGGACATGACATATTATGTCCCCCCCGTTTAAAAAAGTGGGGGGACACGTCCCCCGTGTCCCCCACCAAATTGCACCCATGAGCGCAATCAGGGGCATAACGACGTTACTATAGATGGCGTCCGGGGCAAGAAGCAAGTTTGGCGCCCTCATGTTCGAACCTGACGTCAGGAGCAAATGTTCTGTATTAAACAAAGCACTTGTGACATTGCTGGAAATTTTCGGCGCCCCCCGCAGTGATTCGACGCCCCATAGTGATTCAGCGCCCGAGACTTGTGCCCCCTTGCTCTACCTCCTTACGTTCCTGAGTGCAATCCTGAAAAATTTTGACAATATTTGGGCGTTCAATATTGTGACATTACTGTCGTGTTTGCAATTCGAAATTACGTGGTGTTTGCCACCAATTTAGCTAACCGCTACAGCCGGTTGTCAGTTTGTTCTATGCCGCACTATCAAACACGAAAATGTGTGAATTTGTTAGTGCATGAGCTAATCTGGTAAAAACAATGGTAGAAGGCCGCGCACGAAGTTTTCTATCGCTATGCCAACCTTTTACGTATTTTAAATTTTTTGTGACAGGTACGTTGCGAAGCAGATTCTCGGGCGCCAATCAGTTGTGTTTATCGGCTTGCGAAGGGAACGAAACGGGGTGTGGACATGGCTGGACGGAACGGTGGCATCCGGTTTAGAGTGGGACACAGTTCGTGAGCAAAATCAAGGAGAGAACTGCGCCGTGCTCGGTGGAAAGTTCAACCACCACAAGTTCAAATCTGCAGACTGCAAAGGGACGGCCTTTGCCGCTGTTTGTGAAGTAAAGATATCATGAGCGTTGACATTAAGGCTGCTAGTGTCGTGCTGATGAATATTGCTGGAAACAAAAATGTAAAAACAACTCTCGCGAAAGGAATGTTGCGATTGTACTAAAGTGTGTTGATCTAGCGCGGTCTGCTGTGTAAATGATGTACAGCCTTATGCTGAACGTATTGAAGACGTGGGTTTTTTGCCAAGATTACCATTCATGTAGCTAGCATGATGAAAAAACATTTGTAAAGAGTGGCAGTGTTTTAGGAAGGTTTACGGCTTATTCCAGTGCGAATCAATTCTGGATGTTGCGTAAAGTTTTCTTGCCTTGCTGAAAACGTAACAATCTCTCCGGAGTCTAGACATTTACGACTACCTTCTGCATATCTCCAGCCTGTATACATTTCAAACAACATTTTTTATATCTGGATACTTAAAAATAGGTATGGAAAGAGATTGTCACAAAAGTATATCCAGTTGGAGTTGAGGAGTTTGGTATAAATTAACATGGACGAACTGATCGATTGGTTGTTGTAAAAAAAGCTGTAGCCGGCATAAACGAGTTTAGGAGTATTAATCATCAGTTAACTTAATGCTATGGCTGTGATTACTATCAAAGGCTGGTATTTTCACTGCATGAGTTAAAGATGATTGAATTTTATTTTATGATCTGTGCGATTTCTGTATCAAGTGTCCAAAAACTGATGTGAGCTGTACATCGTAATAAACGTGAAACTGCAAATATCATCTATTGACAGGTTATACGGAGAAAAATATTCTAAAGCATTGCAAATAATTCCGATACAAACCATTGGTATATTCAGTCAACGACAACAAGCTTACGAGTTATAAAAATTTTTAGAAATATTAGGAATAGCGAAATTAAATTACCAGAAACCTTTTGTTCCAAGTCGTTTTCAAAAAGGTACTCCTGATCATTTACTACACTTTTTATCAATTCAGACTAAACGTCACACATAAATGCAAACGGCTAAATGTGTATTGCTAGATTGCAATCCGCGGAAAAAAGAGAAAACTGTCTTTTGCAGGAATCAGCTTATTTCAGCTTATATTTTGCACAAATGCTTAAAAAACAGTTGGGTGTGGTAATGGCTTTGTGCTCAATTTCATTCAATCTCTTTTCGTTCTTTATTCAATTTCTGGAACGGAGTATATAAAAATATGTTGACAGCGTGGCGGATTAGCACGAAACTGTTTCATCTTCTACAGTAGAATCCACTTTGGAAAGCAGTGTTGTGCGTTTGTTACAAACCAACTCATGTTCGCCAAAATTATTTGAACTGCCGGTAAATGTCAGCAAGTGCTTGAGGTAACTTTTGAATTTCGTTTAACTTGGATCATAAACAAAACAGAAATGTTTCCTCAGCTATTCAAATGCTTTAAAAAAAACTTTTGTTCACCTTCGGAAAAAGATGCACAGAGTTTCTGCAAAGTCTCATAGTCAACAAAATAGCTACAAATATCGAAAGCATTTCTCTTGGCTGTAGCCAGCAGGACTTGCCTCACCATTCCTTCCTGGGCCACATGGCCGAACCAACGTAGCCGAAATGCGAAGAAGTGGCTTGATATTCATGACTTTACAAATTTCGCAGCTGTGCACTTTTCAGATCATGGAAAATTAAGACTAGAAACTTACCAAGTGCTACAAGAACATAAAAGTTGTTTAAAAGTGCCACGACGTTTGCTTTCCAGCAGTGCCTCATCATTGGGCAAATTGCAGAGCAACAGCAACTGCATATTTCGACGATTTGTCAAATATTCCGTAGACTCGTAGAGAGACTTGCAAATTCCTAAAAGCTTGAAGAAAGTAACAATCTCAACTTTGAACAGTAGAAGATTTAATTGAAATACAAATAAGCAATTGGTTTTCATTTAGATTTAGAAGCTCTTTCAAAGTTTATGCTTGTCCAATTTCCAAGATTTTTTTTTTTGGTGAATGCCATCTATGCTGGTGATAAAACGGTGGTTGTTTCATCAAAAGAACCTTGACATCGACACTGGCGTCAATAGATTTTGTGCACCAGTCAGTTGGGGACATATTAGTAAAACTTGCAACACAAAATTTTCTCATTTTGTTTTTCAAAACCGGGCAGGATAGTTTTTTATTTCAAACATTGCGGTTATATACTCTGTAGCCATAATTTTTACTGGAAGAACCTCACATTTCATTGCAGGAGTCACTGCAATTACTTCCGCAATTGGGAAGTAAAGAGCTTGCTTTAACCATTCCAAGCTACTGTACGACATGGGGCGGTTCACAATCGACATCACACTTTCTTTTGCCTAAAAATCAACCCTTTTCAAAATGCCAAAAATCTAGGAAGTAATGCACAGTTTTGTTTACAGAAGTAACGTACTGTGCACTTAGTTACCATGTGATATGATCTTTGTTACATTGCTATAGTAGAATACAACAAGGAGCAACTTTCCGCTGCAAAAATCGTTGCAATCCTAGCATCAATCATATTATCTAATGACATGTCGCAACTGCTCGCTTCAACCAGAAACCGTTTCCATGAAGCACGAAAACGGATGCCGTGACAACGCTATGTTAGGGTTATAGCTAAAGATAACTGTTTTCGACTTTTCGCTTTTATCACTTGCGTGCACCGAGGTCCTGCTGAAACTGTGATGAATAAAGCCAGAAGTGGCCGTGGAGCTGGAGTCGACTGCGGCAGGATTCGTCGCATTTTCGAACCCAGATCCGGAGCCGGAGTCAAAAATTTTGCAAAAACCGGACCTGAATCCGAAGTCACTTTTTATTTTCGAAAATTGTAGAAATCCGCATGGTCTTTATAAATGTCATTTCCCAATTACAAACATTGCTTAATTTTGGTTGCATAGATGGTTTTCAGAGTGCGAACAGGAGGCGGATTCTCAAATTTGAAAGAACTTCGGACTCGGATTAGGATTCAAAAATTTTAGTACAGGAGCGGAGTTGGATTTTAAGAATGTGACTCCGGCCACCTCTGGATAAAGCCCGATGCAGACAGACCGTATCAGGTGAACTGCAACCCGTTCCGCATATGGCGTGACTCCAGCACTACTACGTGTCAGGACACGCTTCCTGTATGCATTGGCGTAACGCGTAACACATGTGCTGCTGCAATGTGTTATGCGCAGCTCCACCACGGATTCATTGCTGAAATCCCTGTGTTTGTCACTTGATTTCTACAGAAAATGTTGTAACTGACTATCGACTTGATCTGAGACTTCGCCTTGCAAAAATGTAAAGAGACGACAGTTCACACCTATCTAATTACTTTGTAGCATAGATTATAAAGCAAAATATCGCACAGTGTGAAAACACATGTTACTGAGTGCTGATGAAAAGTGTGAAGTTTCACTAAAACTCAAAAACTGATATTCTCAACAAGATTTTTATAGCATGCTGCATTTGGGTTTGACTTAATGCACGGGTTACAAACTAATTAGTTTGTTTATAGTGTTTGGTTTATTTGATGGAAGATCAGAAACAGGTGCTAACAAGATTAATTACGTCATATGGGCCTCATGAGTTCCTCTTGCGTCATATGGGCCTCATGAGACCTTAAACCAAATACATTCACCCTTGACAACGTAGCACACCACGTAATAGCTGTCTGTGTCTGCAGAACATGTCATTTCACTCTGGAATGTGTCATTTATAAGAATTGCACGTTGTCCCGTCACCGCCCAACTCCCGGACGAACAGAGAACAAGCCTCTCCTTTCAATGCCTGTTTTCTCTGAAGGAGCTAATGAAAACTTTCCGCTTGTAAAGAATGTGACAGGGTAATCTTAGTTGGAAACGAACCTAACTTACCTGGGTTTTTCACAGATTTTATTGG